>Ga0123354_10018136_pt1 | contig 11032 bp, 5 predicted proteins | sample TergutLab28metaG_2_FD_97872 | JGI IMG/M metagenome (GOLD analysis project Ga0123354, IMG submission 97872) | Labiotermes labralis P4 segment gut microbial communities from Petit-Saut dam, French Guiana - Lab288 P4 | ecosystem: Host-associated > Arthropoda: Insects > Digestive system > Gut ... | reverse complement strand
CTTCCCAGAATAGCATTAGCCGGGTGCAGTTTACAGCAGATAAACAGAGCATCTGTTGTGAGGCAGGAAATGAAATTTTTATATCGCCTTACTTAAGTGGACTTTGGGCTTCAAAATATCGCCTGCAGGCAGCATCGTCGGTGCTCTATACCACAAGCTGTAAACACATTCTAGTGCTCCTGAAGATGGGCGAAATTATCGCCCGCAACATGTTGAGCTGATTGAAATTATTAATAAAGTTATTATTGTTGCGTCTAGTTGGCTGTTTATATTACTTGCATTCATTATTTAACTAACTACATAAATAACGAAATCCATCGAAAACCGATCCCAGTGGCTGCGCTTTCTAAGGTTGGGTCTGCGGCCGCTCGCTTGCTGGGTGTGAGGGTTCGTATCCAGCCAGGGGCATAAACGTCTGCCTCTGTTTGCATATTGGGTATGTTGTCAGGTAGAGTTCTCTGCGACGGACCGATCACACGTCTGGAGGGATCCTACCGAGTGTGGTGTGTCTGAGTGTGATCTCGTAAACTCTACAATGAGTAAGCCTAGACCCAGTACGGACTGACGTACCATGAAGCATCTCCATCGAGCAGAGTCCTTCTAGAGAAGCTACCCGCTTCTCAGTTAGTCAAAAAAATTTCCGGCATTTTATGGAAACCGAAGGTTCATCACCGCGTTTAAAGCTTCCGCTACCTGTCCCTATCCTGAGCCAGATCATTCCAGTATAGCCCCCAACACGCTTCTTGAAGATCCATTTTGATATTACCCTCCCATCTACGCCTAAGTCTTCCAAGTGATCTCGTTACTTAGGTTTCCAACCAAAATCCTGTATACACCTGTTTTATCCTCCATAAGTGCCACATGTCTCGCCCATCTCATTCTTCTTGCTTCGATCACCCAAATAATATTTTGCGAGGAGTGCAGATCATTAAGTACATCATTATCTAGTCTCCTCCAATCTCATTTTAAGCCGTCGCTCCTACGATCAAATATCTTCCTCAGCACCCTATTCTCGAACACCTTCATACTATGTCACTCCTTAATGTGACAGACCAAGTTACACACCCATAAAAAACAACAGGTATGGCACCAGAAATCCGGAGGTCCTGTTTTTTAACAGATGTATTTCAGATGGGTGGCCAATCAGCGACAAATATTCTGCTGCCTTCACAAAATCACTCTACAGAAACAAATATCAGATACTGTGTACTGTGTCAAGTCCAGTTTAGTTATTAATTGTTCTCTTTTACGTAACTTAATGAGGGTAAGCAAAAGTCAGAGATTACAGAATGTCGAATGTGAAGAGATAGGACAATAATGGACAGCGATTTCAGTAAAGTTACTTTTAGTAATCATTGAGATTTTAGGTGCACAGAAGCGAGCAGCAAAGAATACTGCTCTAGGCTGACGGTAAGACGTGTCAGTGGTAGGTTTCTTCTGATATTTGAAGGTCATCTCATTCATACACAGATTGAAGATTTATCCCGAAAGGAACACAGGACGAATTATCTGCTGACAGGGGTTTTGACATATGAATTACAAAATTATGTGCAGAGTGATCGTGACGTACATAGTTCTCATACTTGGAGTTTACCCAGCTGCCTACCTGGCTGCCTATAAGCATACACACACACGCACTCTTGCGAAAGTACACACTTACATAACAGCATATTGATACATACATGCACATAGTAACCCAACTCACACACACAGTAAAGATTCAATAGTACAACGTGTAGCGCATGGAATAAAATGTAAGTATCTGAGTAAGGTATTATAAATTGACAACTCAGTAAGTAGCCAAAACTGAGATAAATTACAAAATACTGTTCCTGGATAACATACTTGTATCCATGTCAGCAGCCCAGTTTCTACAATTCCCCAGCACAAAGCAACGTTTTCCACATTTGCTCCAACATGTAGAATCACTGCAAGTCCACACCCACGTTATGAATTTTTTTCGACGACTTATCTGCTAATTGCATCACATTTCCCAGCGTAAAATTTATCCTTCAGATCGAAGCGATCAGGTTTGACATCTTTTACTTTTATAATTCTTAAGCCTGCTGGTTAGATATAGTCGTCCGTACTCGTTATAATTTTTGTAAAATCCTTACAATTTGTTCTGAAGATGGAGGTAACAACTTCTTCCGAAACATCCGAAATATTTCTATCCTCTCTGTTTTTCTTTACACAAAACATTACTGATTCCAGACGTCGGATGGTCTTTGAATGACAGAAGAAACTTGAACCAAACACAATAGAAGAAGAAGTAGTAGATTCTTTATCGTTATTTTGTTGTTACACTACTTTATTCATTACGAAAATCGCATGCATCAAGGCACATTTGAAGACAAAATTGTATGTTCATTATCCAAGTCTTCTAGGACGTTACACCACGCTGAATGATATATTTTTAACTGTGTTTTGCATAAGCGTCGGTAACTACTTAGCAGTCGATCCAGAAGACGCCAGTCTTCGGTAACGTCAAAATCATCCCTCTCAAATTACTTGCTAATTTGAACTGCTCGTGGCACAATTCCCTTCAAGGTGTGGCTGGCGACATGACATGTATTATTATCAATACGTACGATGTAAATATGATTTCGACTGGTCCAAGATGCCAAGTCGCTGTAAACCCTCTCACGCAATTTCGGTATAACAATTTCGCTTACTTCTTCCTCGGTGCTACAACAATCTAAGCACGTTTGATGTGTATTGGGCCGTGCATCATCTTGATAAATGAAGAATAAAATCCAACTAGATGCCACTTATTACTTTATTATGCTTATGTTAGGCTCAACATGTTTCGGGCACCATTATGACCATCATCAGGATCTCGCGACGATAGCGTTGGTTACCACATAGGCCATCTGGTTTTCGAGTTGCTGCTGGTAGGAGGTTAAGTGCAGGCAGGATGGATGAGTGTCCGGACCGAAGGCTGTAACACCTGTTAAGAGTCCGGTTGAAATGTGATGGCACACGGTGAGGCACGGGAGGGGAAGTGAAGGGGAAACTGGCGAATGAGTGGGTAGCCAGTACTCTTCACACTACCTCGGAATATGGTGTATCCAGCATTACTACCGCTGATGCGCACACCTCGGCTGCCAGTAGTCGATTGAACTGACGCCCCCGCCGATTTAAATGGACTCGTCCGTTTCGCCGAAAGACGAAATCTGATTTCTGCGCGTGTGCCATCACATTTCAACTGGCCTCTACAGCCTTCGGTCCTGACACTCATCCATCCTGCCTGCACTTAACTTTCCAACCAGCAGCAACTCGAGAACCAGATGGCCTATGTGGTAACCAACGCTATTGTCGTGAGCTCCTGATGATGGGTATGATGGTGCCCGCAACATGTTGAGCCTAACATAAGCATAATAAAGTAACACGTGGCATCTAGTTGGATTTTAATCTAAGCACGGTTTGGCTGTGACAGAATCACTCACTTTTCTTAAGCAATTTTTTACCCACGCTCTGTAACTACACGTGGCTTTCTTCTGGATGAAAATTTCTAGTTGCCTGAGTTAAGGAATCATATCCAAATCGGATAATAATATGAAAACGACTTTATAATCATAAATGTTCTACACTAATCAAATAAATCCTAAAATAAAAACAAGAGTAAAGTTTGGGATTTTTATATGACTTACGATTTCAGGCCGATTTTGTCTGTCTGATTAAGACTCAATTGACCTAAAGTATATTTAAAAAAAAGAGGGCCGGGGTAGTAACTTAGCTACGAATTAGGCGACCGAAGGAATTAGGTTCAATTCCCGGTAGTGGCAAGAGAATTTTTTTGTATCTAAAACACAAGAAAGGGCTATTGGGCACTCTCAGCCTCACACTCAAAGTGTGCCTGGCGTAAAGTAACTGGTACGTGAAGTTGACCACTTAACACAATCTATAGCTGAGATGGAGAATGAGTGGATCTATACCTCCACATTCCCATACGACTTTATGCTATCCATAGAAAAAAATTTCCGTTCGTGTTGAAAGAAATGACTAAGAGAAGTTTACGTAGGGTTATATGATATTGTTTTTTCAATAAATGTCGAAAAATTTGCAAAACACGGCTTGATTTCTTTAGAGTTAATCGATAATCTAAATAGATATAAATCGATCCACTGAGATCTAGCGCCAATCTAAAGAAGCATTTGGTTCAGATGTCATCATCACAGCAGCCCCTCTCGTGAGAATTCGGCAGAGCACACGATTACGACATGGGTGCAGTTGCTGCAAGTACCAGGGATCGTTGAAATTCAAAAACAAAAGTTTTTGGTACTCCTGTACTTTACAATACCCTCCTCCATTAACGGAAACAAAAATATTTTTATGGCAAGCACTTCACGAGACAGGGTGTTCTGAAATTTCTTAAACTGAGTCTGAAATAATATTCTGAGCTTAAAAGTGAACTAACATGCACGGTGTTTATGAGAATTTCACTAAAATTTCTGTCCATTTTGGAAGACACAGAAAGTTTTTCCAATGCAGCTGTAAATGTACAGTAAGGATAGATTTTTACGTCGTATGATTACGTTGTCTTAACCAAGCAAAATGTGCACAGCAAGCAGCGTGTGACAGCACAACAGAACTTACGTCAGGATTTAGCTACATATTATCGTAAACTATATTAAGAAAACGCCGGTCCCAGTAGCCGCGCGGTCTAAGGCGTAGGTCTGCGGCCGCCTGACTGCTGAGATTGTGGGTTCGAATCCCACCGGCGGCAAGGATGACTGTCTGTTGTGAGTACTGTGTGCTGTCAGGTAGAGGTCTCTGCGACGAGCTGATCACTCGTCAAGAGGAGTCCTACCGAATGAGGTGTGTCGTTGTGTGTGATCTAGAAACCTAGTGACTGAGGAGGCCTTGGCCCACTGGAAGCTGTCGCGCCAAAGACAAACAATATTAAGAAAACAGGGGATTGTTATAAAATGTAAAAGATCTGCACTTTTGTGTGTTACGAGAAAAAAATGACGGTACCAAGGTTCATGCACTCATTCGTTAGCATCTCTGCTAAGTCCCGTGTTCGAATCCAGAACTTGGGAAAAATGGCACTTGGAGAGACTTTTCTCTGCGTACTTCGGTTTTCCTCTGTCAGTTTTATTCTAACGCCACCAACGCCAAACAATCGCATTAATGGAATACATTATTAAATAACGTGATTGAAAGGAGCATTAAAATAAGATAACCTGGCTTTAAGAAGTCAAATTTTGAAAGCGAGTCGAACAATATGGATTTGGCAGCAAAATGGTAGCACTCCATTAAAATATTACTAAGATAAAAAATAACTGGACTCAAAATAAATATTAGATTTGGGGTGCTCACAGGTGTATAAACATAGGCCAAAGTACACGGTTTCATGCCCCTTATGACTTGAATCTTCATGGACACAAATTAATTTATATTAAATCCAAACAGCGATTGTAAAATAAATGAGAAAGAGTTGGCGATATAATTACCTACATACTTTCTTTGTTACTCCCTTTATATTATTGGAAGTTTGCGTAAATTACTTTTTTTTTACAAGAACTTTTCAGAATATAATTTTATAAAGTATTTCGGAAAGAAAATTTTTATGATCTCAATAATGATTAGAGTCTATTTTTAAAATTAAGCATTACACTTTTCCATGACACAGCAACCTCTAGTGGGCCAGGACCTTCTCAATATACAGGCTTCGCGGTCATACCCAGACACACTGCACTCGGCAGGACTCCTCTCGATGAGGGATCTACAGACGCAGAGACCTATACCTGACAACACTCACAAAAGACAGAAATCAATGCCCCCGACGGCATTCGAACCCTCAATCCCAGCAACACAACAGCCACAGACCCACGTTTTAGACCGCGCGGTTACTTTGATCGTCCAAGTAAGAGCTTTTGCCCAAATATATTTAGAAATCTATAGAACACAGCAGTGCTGCAGCCTTCTTCCTGATCTTGATTCTAACTCTACAGTCACCGTGATCATTTGTCATTCTAATTAAAGAGAAAATGGGTCTTAAAGGAATAAGAACTGAGTACGCGCACTGCATTAATCTGGGCTGTGATAGGGAAGGTACCAGGCGCCTGCGAACACAGTAATTACTCTTTCGGCTCCAAAAGAAGCAGTAAATATCAGGACTAACTGATGATCTCCTAGCTTCATAAGAACGACTCTGCTCTGTGCATATGACCACACAAGTCTATGAAACAAGAGCCGGAAAAAAAAATGATCAGGAAAACTTCTTTAATTTAGGCCACATTAGATTTATTTCTTTCGTTAATATCGTGTAATGAAAAAATGTATCTTCAAAAAAAAAATAAAGGAAAATAAAATTAATGGACCTTCAGTTATACTAAAATATCCTTTGATGCAAAAATGATCTTTGGGTTGCAACAATTAATATTATAAAGGGTCAGATTTGTTATCGAGATAATTTGGACACAAATCAATGTTTGCGCCGGCAAGATTTATGGGGTTATGGTCAGCGATCACGAGATATCTTCAGGACTGCGCGATGAAGACTGTCTTCGTGCTAGTACGATAGCCATGCAATTCCGATACAACGTATCATTGCGCATAGTGTAATTTGTAGCAGATAAAACCGAATTACTGTCTATGATAACTATGGGCCATTAAAATGTCCGTGATATCTGTCAGAGTTTCAATTGTGCCACACAAAAATGGACATCCATCTTGTAGACCATTATGTCCATTGATTCTTGTAATTAATTAAACCAAAAGTAATACATAAATGACAGATCTGCCCAGCAGGTATTTTTTAATGTAAAGCGTGGAGGCAGACAACAGCCTCCACCTTATATCTATCTGAAACATCGTGATGCCAATCCAAACCAGCTGACATGTTTGTTTAATGCTTTTATTAGCAAGTCATAGACACAGCCAGCCCACTCATGTTGCTGGGTGGTAAATGGACAGGATGCAGTACAAACAGAGAGAGAGAGAGAGAGAGAGAGAAAGAGAGAAAGAGAAAGAGAGAGAGCTAGGTTGAATTAAAAGCTGTTTCTTATCTATATCAGTGTTTCTTGCTTTATTTATTGACACTTGCTCAATTGATCGATAGAGTGAGCCTATTCCCTGTTCATAATGTACATAATCCGATTGTTAAACACAGATACAATAAGAAGATACGAGTTACAACTCCTTCGTAAATTTTTCATATTTCAAAACGCTTGTTAAACTGCATGATTTGTACAGTGCGGGACGGGAGGGGAGGCTCATGGGCAATTATTATATTGGAGGAAAATTATGTAGTTATAATTTATTCGGATACCTTTGCTAAGATGGCGGGCTGTAGACAATAATAATGTCTACAGTGTGTGTGAATGTGCCTGCATGCACGTGTGTAATAAGTTTTGTAATTTATCAAGACTAGACAAGATTAACTGCTGTTGTGTGCCCAAAGAAGTGAATTTTTAAATTTCACTGTTATCACTAACATATTTCTCTCCTGTTATTGATCTTAATACCTCCAGATTCAAGCTGTGGTATCTCGCATATTTGACGCTTTTCACTGGATTATTGAAGCATTTGGAAATCCGCCGTCAAAGATTTGAGAATCAGGAGGTCTAAAAGGGAAGCTAAATAGACATTTTGGAAGACTAATTACGAGGGAGCATACGTTTAACGTAACAATTATGTTGAACATCCGACTCCTAGTAATTCTAAATGAAAACTTATTAAAATTTAATCCTAAGTAGAAAAACCGTTCTATCAATCCGCACTTATTTTAAACATTTTTCGTATAATTATCTGGACATGCAGTTTGTGCCTTAAAATTTTCCCTTCTGCTATTTATTACGGTTGTTATGCAAGTGTACTGTTTTAGACATTCAATCACTGACCTGTTTTAATGGGCAGTACACAATATATGGCAGGGGCTCCTTCAGGAACAGCAATATGGGTGCAAATAGCTATCGCTGTAGTAACAACTACAGAAATAATGACAGGATTACCAACTCTCGAAACGTCTAGCTATTAAACTTGTTTCAGGCAATTAATATGTTAACGACGAAACAGATAAAGCGAAATCTTTTGCATTATTTGGCTGCGGAACGGATAAATACCACATTGAGTAGTCTGTCGATATCTTGGTCACATTGAGCCACTCATTTAGGGGCAAGGTTCTACTGAAACATATCTTTAGGTTGAAGAAATCCAACAAATTGCAACAGTATGCAGATATTTATTTACTGCTAAATTACTCTACATATTTCTAAAGTCCATCGCGCCCATCATCAGCAGTACATAAATCTGTAGTTACAGCCTCTGTTACAGTTCAAGAAGCTTGCTTCCCAGATAGTACGATCTGTACCAGAGGCTGCAACTACAGTTTTATGTGCTGCAATTCGGCACATGAACAGACCCCTCTTTCCAACGACAATATCGATTCCGTCCTACGACATCGGGAAGCAGGTCGGGCTAAGGACTTATCAGCACCCCTTCTTACCCCTGGGCTCCAGACAGTTGAGGGACTGGTGTAAGGTTTCGGAACACAAGGTGATATCCAGTATCGAATAGCAAGCGCCGGCACTCAGAACGTTAGGGAGGGAGAGGAGATTACAAAGAGGATTTATCCTCCAATCACCGCCGTAAAGACCTTTTCGGAAAGGCTAGACTTTCCAGTAAGCTTGAGGAAGCTTGCTCCCCAGATAGTACGATCTGTACCAGAGGCTGCAACTACAGTTTTATGTACTCCTGATGATGGGCGCGATGGACGCTCGAAACATGTAGAGTAAATTAATAGTAAATAAATATCTGCATACTGTTGCAACTCGTTGGATTTCCTCAACCTAGAATTACGATGCACCGAACCATGAATATAAAATTATATCTTTAATTACCTTGGGCAGGCAAAAATTGTACCATAATATTTCGAACTGAAATAGAGGAATGGCGCTGAATATTATTATACTGTTGACAGGGGTACATTTACTTAAAAAACTAAATAGAAAGCATTGTTGCGTTTCCGTGACAAAAATGTTTATGCGAAGGCGCAATAATATTAGGTTAGACCTACATTCCCTAACTTGTTATGTCATCTTCTGTCATCCCACTATTTTTCCAAATAGCTCCCTCCTCCCCCCTCATAAACTGTGGCATTTATCATCTCATACGATGACTTTCCTCTATTCCATCTTGCCGACAGTCTGTGTCCAGTGTAATCATCTGTCAGGTCATAACTGTTTTGAACTTCCATCTTTCAGTCTGTTGCCACCAAGATTTTATTTCGACAAAGGAAATAGTATAATATATCGGTCGCGAGTGTGTCTAGTATAATCACAATATTAGCAGTTCCTTTAGAGAAGTATTCATTTTCCTCCCGGCGCGACAATACTTAGTGTTTCAGGCCCTCATTATCGAGAATTCAAGATCTCACTCAGTCATAACCACAATTGATTAGGATCCTCTGGAAGAGTGATCGGCCCGAAGCAGTAAAATCTACATGAAAAACACAAAACAGTCACAAGATACATAAATCCATGCTCCCTGCGGGATTCGAAACTTCATTTCCGGCAAGCGAGTGGCCGTAGAGTCAAGCTACGCTCCGCGGCCACTAAGATCGGCATGTAAGAAAGTTTAGGTCAGGTAGACTTACTTTCTGTCACTCATGCACACTCATGTTGCTGAGGCACTCGTGCACCCGTATGTACTTGTACATTCTGAGGGCAAATACGACATATGGAGAAATACGGTATTTGCCAAAATAATTTACACAGTCAAATTCAAAATTTCCCTGTTTTAACGGGTAAAGCAAGACAGGATAAGATCTGAATATTACTTGCTTCTAGCTGGAAAGTCTAGCTTTTCCGACAAGGTCTTTACGGCGGTGATTGGAGGATAAATCCTCTTTGTAATCTCATCTCCCTCTGAGTGCCGGAGCTTGCTTTTTGATGCTGGATATCACCTTGTGTTCCGAAACCTTACACCAGTACCTTATCTGTCTGGAGCCCAGGGATAATTATATGTAAGAGGGGTGCTGATAAGTCCTTAGCCCAACCTGCTTTTCCGATGTCGTAGGACGGAATCGATATTGTCGTTGGAAAGAGGGGTCTGTTCATGTGCCGAATTGCAAGTCGTTCCTTTTTACAGAGGCAGAAAGGAAGCATGTCAGACGATGAGCGCGATTTCAACAACATGGAGACGCGAGTTTTCATCAAGATTTTTTTCCCTGCAAGGCAAGGCGCCAAAGGAAATTCACGACATTCTGACAGAAACATTATGGGAACATGCACCATCATATGACACCGTCAAAAACGTTTAAACTGGATGGCCCAGTTTAAACGTGGCGATTTTCCCACCTGCGATGTGCCTCGTCCTGGACGACTCAAAACAGTGACGACCTCGGAGATTATTAATCAAATTCACGAGCTAATCTTGGAAGACAGCCGGATTTTGACTAAATCAGTAACTGAGCAACTGGGCATCTCACGTGGGCAGGTTGGGCCCATCATTCATGAAGATTTGGACATGCGGAAGCTTTCCGTGAAGTGGGTCCCGAAATGCCTGAACGCGGATCAAAAACGTCAACGGTGCCAGTCGTATGAGCAACTTCTGGAATTTTTTCGGCGCGATCCAAATGATATCCTGTCGCGATTGGTGACCATGGACGAAACCTGGTTAAATCACTATGACCCGGAGACAAAGCAAGAATCAATGGAGTGGAGGCATAGCGGCTTACCCCACCCTAAATTAATTCTTGGTACAAAACTCCCCTGGAAAAGTTATCGCTTTTTTGGGATCAAAACGGCATCCTCCTCATTGATTGTCTTCCAAAAGGCCAAACTATCAACGCGGAGTATCACTTATTTCTGCTGGTGCAATTGAAGGACATTTTGAAGGAAAAACGCAGCAGGAAGTTCACCAAGGAGGTCTTGTTCTTGCACGACAATGATCCGGCTCACCGGGCACTTGCAAATTAGAAGAAATTGGCCTACCTGGGCTTCCAGTGTCTTGATCACCCTCCCTATTCTCCAGATCTGGCCCCGTCGGACTACTATTTATTCCCTGGACTGAAAAACAATTG
>Ga0123354_10018135_pt1 | contig 11033 bp, 6 predicted proteins | sample TergutLab28metaG_2_FD_97872 | JGI IMG/M metagenome (GOLD analysis project Ga0123354, IMG submission 97872) | Labiotermes labralis P4 segment gut microbial communities from Petit-Saut dam, French Guiana - Lab288 P4 | ecosystem: Host-associated > Arthropoda: Insects > Digestive system > Gut ... | reverse complement strand
TACCAATGGAAGTCACATTGAACCATAACTATCCGAGGTAAAACTCGGTGTGTTTTGCTACATTTTGACAGTTCAAAACGTTGTGTATGTCCTCTGTATAAATTTCTATATGCTTTCAAAGTTTGAAAGCTCTTTTTGAAACACCCTGTACTTCCTTTCGCACGCAGCACAAAAATTTTAGCAAATCAATGCACACAACAGTAACATTCTTGTATTTCCTCTGCTATTTTCTCAGCATTCGACTTCTTCTTCCTCCATGTCCAATCGCCAAGGTTTTCACAAATTAAGTTGAAACTATAGTACAAGATAGACATAGCAGCTCCCTACCTTAACTAAGTTGTAGCGTTTGAGTATTTGACAGCACCTCGAAGTTTCCTCAGTATGCTTGTTCTTGGCTTCCTTCACTTTATAACACACACCGACATATATTTATTTTATTAAGCAAACATCATATTTACCTGTGTATAATTTGCTGTAGAAATGTTCATTCAAAATATGCGGGGCACCCATATTGCAATTAGATATTGCCGAAATAAGGCAACCAGAACTGCAAATAGGTCGGTATTTGTGTTTGACCAGACGCAACAGTAAGGCTGGCTTCGTAAGTTAGATCGACGAAACAATTTTTTAAAATTAGATACCGTCACCAGATATGCAACGGCAACTCAAGTCACTAAATAAAGTTGACATGGCGGGGCAACAAAAAGGTTCGCACTAAAATGACACAGAAATAACACGTTTATACCGCGCACAGACAGACTTAAGAGTGTTAACTAATTCTCTAGTGTACAGAGATGGTGTTTCATTATCGTTACACGACATACTACGAAATGTGACACTTCGTCCATGCAGGAATCCTTAGGGACGAATGAGGACGAAGCAGGTATAAACAAATATATGTTTTTATCACATTTACCAAACGATGTTAGAAGCTGTTTATAATAACTAGTCAAAGTAATTACTGCCATGAGATTTATAATATTCAATATAATTCTGGTTATTTTGTACAATTATGGGGTTATTATTCGCAATACCAATTACTTAATTTCACCATAACTACGCCGTGAACTTCCCGATAAATAAGTCCAACAGGAAGTGTTTTCAGCCATTAGTTGGTAGCCCTGTAATGTCAGTGTCCATCAGTGTGGTGGCTAGGTCGAAGGCCAATCTGTGAACATTGACCGTCCAATGAGGTCAGTATTGTTGTGTAACTCTGTACATCTCGTCGGCAAATATCGACAAACTTGCTCCCTGAATACTCTATACGGCCTCACAGTTTCACAGTCTGTGGTCCGCAAGTATGAAAAAAAAAATATATATAAGTTGAAGTCAATTTCTAAATGCCTACTCCATTCATCTCACCTTTGTGCGCGCGTGTTCATGCAGAACAAGTAACCCTTTAAAGTCACAATGGTTACTACAGGCTGCGCGTAAAGCTCCTGTGAACCTGAGCAAGAACGCTGCTGCACTATGCTGGAAGTGGGGAACTCTCATTTACAAAACACTGCAGGTGGCATGTGTGACCCGTCACATGTCCGTGGGGGTCACTTCCAACACTTACTGTAACCGTAACAAATGTACGTTCACTGTAACTTCCACTACAACCTACATCCTACTTCCGCCAGGTACACAGGAAATTTTCGCTCATCCTGTATAAAAAGCAACAACTGTAATACCAAATTCAAATTCGATTATTTGTGTGGGCTGCAGTGGACTACGAGACAAGGGTAGGCTGAATTTTTTTAATATAAACGTAAATATATAATACTGTAAAACATCTCGATACTATACATAAAATAATCTAAATTACACTTCCGAATCAGATACGATTCTCAGAAGATTTTCCAGGCTGATATCGCTTAAGTGTTGTTAACAACCGTGTATGTGAAATTTCGCTACTCTTTTTCCGCGTCATGGGTGAACGTATCAGAAGAGCAAATTTATGTAATACTAATTCCAAAAGTGTGCTGGTATGAGTAGATATAAAAAAACCTGGCACTGACACGTTTTCTTTTAGAGCCGAAACACACGAAAATTCCATCAGCGCCAATTGTATATCTTCGTCAACTTCATCATCGTCAAAACTGTGTGGGGCAGGGAACAAACAAGATTTCATTTCACGAAGCTTAACACCTAGAAACAGATTACAAAATTCGTTGTCAGCAATATAATATTTTAAGGAAAGGCGGATTGGACGCATGCAAATTAAATGATTTACATGTTTCAAGTTTACTAGATTTTGCTTTATATCTGCCTGTCCCAATACCTAAGTTTTATCTGAAAAGCTTTCATATTGTCATCCAATTATATTAAAAGCAGAACTCGTTCGTGGACTACACATTAAGAACCCTATATTATATAACTTACCGCAAGTTAGAATCGGTGCTGGATATAACCTCCTAAAATTCTGAGACATGCTGTACACCGGGTGAACAAATTGCTGCTTCAAGATCTTGTCTTAATGCACGCCTAAGAATTTTAGTGTGTCCTCAGTGCGTGTATCGTTTTTATATGCGCTGTCCTTCAAACATCCCTAGAGATAATCGTCACATGCCGACAGAGTGAGTGAATAAGCAGGCCACAAAAGACGGGTAATTATTCGATAGCCAAAAATGTTTCGTAAGGCGGCCACTGAATTATTGGCTGTGTAAGTGGCCGCACCGCTGTGGTACAACATGTATTCCTTCACGCCATACATTAAATTTTCAAACATGGGGCGTAAATTGTATCAATGCAACTTTCTGAATTTATTGCGCCCGAAAAGCAGGCGGTTCCGATTATTCTTGTTGCACTGAAAACACACCATATTTCAACTGCAGTGTCACATAACGGCGCACTATGTCGCAGTGCGGGACTGTCTGCCGACAAAAATCTGTTATTCTGAGTAGTCACTTGACTTTACGAAATCGCATCTGTAATATACGTTAGTAACAGATCAACTTCACCACTACACACTGCTTCACAGCCTCAATTACACAACAGAATTCTCGCAACACAGCCTACCTCCTGGAGTATTTGCACAAGTGTCAATTTGCCTATTTCAAACGAAGCAATTTTGTGGCTGCGTGTAAAGATAACGCTGATACACCAGTATCCTAAGAGAACTATCTTATGGATTTTCGTAGACATACATCTGAACGCACACTTATGTCAACTAATGTTTGCTATTAAAGAGCATGTAATCTTTGTGCGAAGCATCCCCGTTAGTGTAACATTCAGATACATAACGTTAAACATTTGAAAGAACACGTGTTCGCGCTCGCTTCTTCTGTAACAATGGACCTGTTCGAAAATTAGCACAGCAGTCGATAAACCTACTGTTGATTGCGAACATGCTACAACACTGGGAGACCCGGAGAGCGTAACCAGAGGCGGCGAGAGGCGCGGCCGCCCCGAGCAGCAGAGTCCGATAGGCTGCAAAATGAATATTTTAAATATAACAATCTTTTATTGCGCTCATCAAATTTTTAATTGCTGAGTCAGACAAACGAAAATTCAGTAAATGATTGCAATTTTATTAAATTCCGTAATTTCTATTAGGGACAGCTTTGCGAGTACTCGTCCCGGGCGCCAAAAAACCTAGTTACGCCACTGGGAAAACCAACTTGTAAATTTGTCACTATAATTTTTATATGATTTCTTCCTTATACAGGTCTCCACAGTAAAGCCCTCTGATTTACTCTGTACTTATATCTGTGAACGAACAACAATTTTCATCTTATGAACTGCAGCGTGGGACTACCGACTTTAGGCGACGGATCGTAAACGAATGCGCTTCGACAAAACTTTCGATGACGAGTCACAGTGCCCGACTAAATTACTCACACTTTCGAATCCCACTTTCAAATGCACGCTCTGGTAGTTTCATATTTAACTCGTTTAGGTGTTCTATAAAATCAAAGGGAAATGCTAGGTTGTAGCATGTCATCATTATGTATGTCGTCAATATGTGACTATTTCATTTCAAAAACTTACTTAACTGCAGGGAACACAGCCTTTCTTGGAAATGTAACAGTTCTTCGGCTTTTCAAGAAATTTGCCGCATTTTAAGATATTTTAAGGGTCATTACCGTTTGTCCCCACCCTCAGCCAGATTAATCGAACCCATTTTAATATCATCCTCCCACCTACGCCTGTCTTCCAGGCGATCTCTTCCTCGGACCCCCAAACCCTCTATGTAGTTGTCGTCTTCCCTCAAACGTGGCCCACACTCCCCGCCCACCATATCCTCCTTAATTTAATCACCCCAACAACGTACGATATCATGAAGCTCCCCATTACGCAATTTTCTCCAGCCTACTGTTCCTTCTTCACCTGCCTTAGTCCCCTATTCTCAAACACGCTCTAGCCTATATTCTTACCCTAAGGTATGTAGAAAAGTTTCATAACCACATAAAACAGAGCTGTAAGATCGCAGTTCTCATATTTTAATCTTTATGTTTTCAGATCGCAAACAGGAAGACAAAATACAATTTTAAATATCAAATCATGACATTCTTTCAACATCATCCGGCAGGATGGCCAGCGAATCTCAGCGCAATATGGCAAATTTTCATATTCACTGTTCACATCGATAATAGGAGAGACAATCCACAGTACGAATCAAAATAACGACTGACACAGTTATTTCTCAATATTCCCTATGTTATGAGCCATGCCAATTGGTTTTTGGTGTATTATACGGTAACTGCTAACTGTACTACTGAGTTTTCATTCATATTTGCCACAAGACTTTCTTCAAAGCCGTTATATCTGTAGCTCCATCAGTCACAATCCACACAATTTTGTTACGTGAAGGTTCATTTAAAAAAAAACTCACAAAACAGTCCTCTCCAGCAGCAGTTCCATGCGTAGGAATTAATTCCCGAAGTTACACACTTATAACAACAGGTAAGGTACAACGGCAAATAAAAAATGTGTCTTTAACATCAGAGCTTTTTATTTAATCATTCATCTGCGCTTTCATCCACTGATAACGTGTAAACTTCAAATTTTTCACTACTCGATTGTAACTGATAACTCAAATCATATTCTACGTCCATCGACCCAAGTTCAGCCACTGAGTTTCCATTGGCGATTATGTTTTTGAATTTGGATTTTTAGGTGTGTTCGCAAAACTGCGAAAATCAACTATTAGCCTCCTCATGTCTGTGTGCCTGCCTGCTTGCCTGTCTATCCGTCCGTCCGCAAGGAACTCGGCTCTCACTGGAAAGATTTTCAAGGAATTTTATATCTGAGTATTTTTGGAAAATCTGTCGAGAAAATTAAAGTTTCTTTAAAACTCTGACAGGAATAATGGTTACTTTACATAAACATCTACGTACATTTATGACAGTACCTCGCCAGCTTCTTCTTAGAATGATGTTTCACACAAAACTTTAGATAAAATCAAGACACACATTTCACGTTCAGTAAATTTTCCGAAAATCATGCCGTTTATGAGGTAATGTGAAAAAATTTGGTAGTGCCAGACAGGCCACAGGTTACAGACACACACTCACAGCAAGTAATACTTACTGTTTTTCTACGCAATAACGGTTATGCGAACATGCATCGGTGTGACGTTATACGTACACTGCCTCTCTTGTTAACGACAAGTATAAGCCGTTTCCTTAAAAACTGGCAAATAAATTGTACTTCTGTTAGCGTTCTGAGCTAGCTGCAATTAAAATAAAATATAATACTTCCTTTAACAACTGACTGATATGATTAATTAATTTTATAAAAGAATTATTGTTGCTTTTTTTGACAGATGACTTAAAGCACGATTTGTTAGTTCCATATTCTTCTGTAAACATGTCATATTGTTTTCTGTGTTGTGATGCATGACGTTTAATGGCATGTTGCTAGAAACAACCGACCGTCTCCTGACAAATGAAGACAAATACTGCTTTGCATTTGTGACAATAAATATTCCTCTTCCCATTTTTATTGAAATGTGCGACCATCGTCCTCTACCATACGTTTTCTAATAGTACATAATTTCGGTTTTTACACTGTAGAGCATTTTTTTAAAAAATAACAAGTGTAATTCAACAACAGTAACTTCACTGCAACTCACTACGTCCAACTTGATTAAAAGCTAATTTGCGTCGAGCAGAACTAAGTATTATCGAACTATTAGTTGCTGCGGGCGCAGACACATCCCTTAATTGCACCTTTCAATTCGCCTTCACAACCCTCTCTCCTCTCGTAGCATATACCACATGCGCCCAAGAATCACATTCGCGCAGCTAGAAAGTGTTAGGGGGTCACGTGATTTGATACGGCCGCCATGAAAATACGACGTTTCGTTCACAGTTGTATACCCATTTTAACACCTTATCCAATCGAACGTTTGAATTTATAAACAGTCGTCTTTGAGCCGCATTTACAGTTTGTTCTGAGAAGTGCCGCGGATCGTTAAAAAAAAAAATCACACGAGTTACATGCGGCCGGGGGGACACCAGGTTCTACAAGCCTTCTATAAGCATTAGCTGTGTCACTGAACCACCATCACCGCTAATTAACTTTGCTCTACCGTATAGAGAAACGTAATTCTGAAATGGACGCCTGAATCGGTCTAGCTGTGCTCCACGAATACAAACTGCCTCGTTGTGAATACTGCGAGATGACGTCATTGCGCTCAGTTTGTTGTTTCCATTCACGCTTCTGTGATCTATCAGAGATGTTTGTGCGTTTGTGAAAAACACCTAATTATATACACTAGGACTGGTGCGGTTCTGTTAACTGCATAAAAGATTTCCATACTGAGGCAGTGTATCTCCCAATGATGCGTCCCAAAACCACGGGTTTCGCTCAGTACACATGGGAAAAGAACAGACAACTTTTCCGTTACCGTGTTGTACCTTAATTCGTTTTAATTCGTCCTCAAGTCAGCTTTCTGAATTAAATTAACTGTTACCTCACGTACTGCGAGTCCATGACAGGTGTTAACACCTGGTGTGAAGCACCACACTGACAAGTCCGCCATAAGGAAGTTCCTTCCATTCACTTAATCCATTCACAAAGCCCTTATTGCAGAATTATGAAACTATACTTCTGGGCGTACCTCGGTAGGTAATCTCCAGATATAAAAGTGTAATAAAGGTTGTATTAAATAAAAGATACATGTTGCGTCAAATAACGTTCCCTGATTTCGATACCAGCACTCCATAACGATGCCTGTTACCTGCTGTCCAAGTTCCTGCGTTCATCCCTTCCTCTACTACGTGCTGTCCGCGTCATTTACATCGCATTGCATAGATATGTGTAGACAGCACACGAAATGCGCCTGTTCGAGTTGTTTAATATCTGAACTCGTAAACTTTACTTCGTACTTCATGCAGCTTGATTACGAACTGTGAAGCTTCACTAAGGGCCACGCATTCGTAACTCTCAGTGTAAGGCGGTGGTAAGGAGGTCATGTTCATGGCCCCCCGAGAAAAAGCTGTGGGAAGTTTCTTACTGAAGCCGGGAATCGAACCCCGATTATCTGATTCTACAGCTTGTTGCCTACTAAGTATACAGGCTGAACCAGAAAGAAAAGAGAAAACAACTGTAGTTTACGATACGAATAGAAATTGGCACCTCCACGGTTACATACAAGTCAACTGCGTTAACACAGAGATGGCATTAAGAACAGAACAGAAGTCCATTCTGTAACTCGTCGTCTCGGGCTTCTGTTTTGTGTCTTAGTTGACTTAACGACTCCTTCCTTACTGTCTGCCCTCTTCTACGTACTCATTAAATGTGTAGAGGGTTATTACTGTACCTGATGACACTCAATACCACACACACACTCGGTAGCCTCCCCTGGATGAAGAATCGGCCCCGTTGCAGAGACCTATACCCGATAACACACAACACGCACAAGACAGACATCCATGTCCCCGGCGGGATTCGAACCCGCAATCCCAGCCAGCAAGCGGGAGATCCACGGCTTAGACCGCGCGACAAGTGGGATCGGCTTCACGATTACTTGCCAGATGCATACAGCATGAAGCGTCAGGAGGAGAATGATAGAACATGAACTGGAAAGGACGTTGTAGTAGTACTTATTGCCTAATGGCACAATCGCATCATTTAGCTTGGCATGATTGACGATCATCAGGCAACCCGTTAGGGTAGTGTATTCTACACTAGCACCTCATGAATACTGCAATTCTGTTATAATACAAGAACTGTCCGAAATGGACAGCTATCACGTGAAGCATACGGTTTGAGTTGTAGTAATACTGACTGACGTCACACAGGTCCAAAGACATTAATTTGTCACACACTGGTGACAATTTTATTACGCCGGTTTCGTTGTTATATTTCTGCGGGTCTGAAAAATAAACAAAAGAGACCACTGCCATTCAAGCCTCGCGCGACAGCCCAGTTTCTCAGCTAGACCAGAAGGTCCCGTGTTTTATGGAACTGAAGGTTCAATACCCTGTCCACAACAACCCGCTACCTGTTGCTAGCCATAACCACATAAATCCACGCCCTCCCATCCTGCCTCTTTAACATCGCCCCTCCGCACCCGGGTCTTCCTAGCAGTCTCTTTCTTTCAGGTTTCCCCAAGAAAACCCTGTAAAGTTCTCTTCCCCTCTCTACATGCCACGTGCCCAGGCCACCTCACCCAACCTGATTTCCTCACCATAATAAAACAGTCTTACTGCCGCCATTATTGTGTTTTGTTGTTTAGACTGAAAATGGAGATTTACAACAGCATTAAATTTCAAGGACGAATTCTAGAGTGGATATGCACAATCTTGCCAACGTGCGCTCTCCGCAATAATTCTGAATCCTGTTCCAAGAAACTCTTGTTCCAAGCATCTCGAACACCAATCGTACGCGGACCAGGCGGATAATATTGAAACTGAATGCGGGTCGCAGGGTACTCTAAGCAACGAAAAGAATCTGAATTGTAAGGTTTTTAAGGCATGGTACAGGAAAGTTGTGCACTGATGGGTTATTTTTTCTTGTATTGTAGATTAGAACTGTGTTCACAATTAAAAATGCTACCAGAAATATTTAATTGTTTTAGTAACGAAATCGAAATGTATTACACTAACTAAATTTAAAAGTACACTGCATTGTGATCATGTTTCTGACTACGTTGTACATTATAATATACGGGTGGTAACGTCTTTTGAGACTTGCTGGTCCTCAAAGAAAGGAATTTTCACTTGTTTGAATTTTAAAAAATCTTTTGCAGTGAACCGGGCCATATCCGACGACTAGAATAACATTCAGTGAGAAGGCCGTATAAAATGAACTGCCGAGTCGCATGCATACGGTGGCCCTCCACTTTGAGACCACTGCCCTAGCCGAAGAGTGGGGAAATTAAGATTGTGCATTTCTGTAACTTCTCTTCATTAAATGGACACACGAGGGGAAGTCACACTCGCCTGTTCAAACAGTGAATGACTTTCGGAGAAAGTTGGTAGTTTCGGAATGGGAATGGTACCAAAATTTGACAAGCGATCAGAGTTGTGGCCCGAATCGGCCAAATAAAGTTCCCAAATTACATGAAGGGCGAAGTGGAACTTTCCAATTTATTTGATCATCCTTCACAATGCACAACAAAACACACATCACGGACGAAATAAAATAGGTAACTATCTCCCAGGACTACAACATTTTAATTCGGAACATTCCTCGGTAATGTCGAATATTTAGTAAAACAAATAATTTCAGACTTCGCAATGTGGCAGCAATATAACGATTATCTTTGTTAAGCAGTGGACAACATGCGAATAAAACAGCAAGGCCAATACTGTATGTAAAGTGGAAATTACGCAAATGCTACTACACAGACCCAACAAATCCAAGCTTTCTCACAATATGTAAAGCGCAACTGTAGCAATCAATCTGTGGTAATATATAAACCACAAATTTTGAGTGGTTACTACATCTAATGGACGATAACGGCAAAAACAGAAGGTTCCCAGAATTTCGACTTCTCGTTCTTCAATCAACGTACACCCAATCTGTTTATGTCTAGTTGACTGCAAGTTCATAATTCCGTATGACTTCCAGAAGCATTTCCTTTCGAAATTATATTCCGGCAAATAAAGATGGTACTTAACAAACAGACGAAATTTCCTCCAGCAAATAGAAACAGAGTTTTAATACATACAAATGACTTCAACAGCAGCAGCAAAAACGACGACGACAACGACGACGACGACGACGACAACAACAACAACAACAACAACAATTTGGCACATCATTACTATTCAGTGTCCTTCGACAGGAAACTATGCAGCGGAACGTCCGAAGAGAGCCCAGATACTGGGAAGATAATTAGAAGACAGGCGATAAAACAACACGAACCTTCAAGGTCAGTGCAAAGTACAGTAAGTTCAGGGAAAAAATATACTATCCTCATACAGATGATAATCTAAATCCTAAGTCTTAATCTTTCTAGTGATGCAGGAATTTTAACGGTGCCAGTACCAACAGACCGAACTTCTAACACAGTCAGAAAGTACCTAAGCCACTGAAACAAAGGTCTGAGGTCAGAGTTATGTCCTTCGTAATTTATCGCGTAATTTACTTAATAATATTAAATTTTCGGCCCTGGACATCCTCTACGACTTATTCGCACAACATATCATACACATTAAATGTTACAGGTTACGACTGTTCAAACATCAACATATTTCAAGCAGTTTCCGGATTACCTTCTATCGTCTTCACCCAATATGAAGCTGGACCTAACTTCACACGACTTCACAGTGAGAGGTGCTACTGTCGCTGACACAAATCACCTCAGCGATACATCTTAGGCTACGTCCTGCGTGCCAGCGACCAGCGTGCACGCGCGTTTCCCCGCCTCTCACTTGAGCGGACAATCACATGTATGTAAATGGGGCTGTCCTGATTGGAAGCGAGTAGCGAGCGAGCGTGCAAAACGGACGCTCCGTCTGATAGCGGCGACCAAGCTTGTTTGTCCGCTCCTTCCTGGTCGCTTGTGGGGGGGGGGGGGGGGGGGGGTGGAAAGGGGACAGTTTGGAGGTCGGGGGAAAAAAACGAGATAAGGACAGTGGGTAGTTGGTGGG
>Ga0123354_10018133_pt1 | contig 11034 bp, 7 predicted proteins | sample TergutLab28metaG_2_FD_97872 | JGI IMG/M metagenome (GOLD analysis project Ga0123354, IMG submission 97872) | Labiotermes labralis P4 segment gut microbial communities from Petit-Saut dam, French Guiana - Lab288 P4 | ecosystem: Host-associated > Arthropoda: Insects > Digestive system > Gut ... | reverse complement strand
TTAAACAACTTAAATCAACTTTTGTACTGTGTTTCTTTAAAAATTTATAACAAATTCGCTATCTATTTTTGTGAACTGAAATTTTCAGGAAATACTCACCAAAGACCCTAGTAGTGCTGGAGGATGTGATACCTCTGGAAACATTCCCCCATGTGGAGTGGCACTAAGGCAGTGTATAGTGCGTGGAAACCAAGCGCGTGTTAAAAACGCAGATGTGCGTTATCCGTCTTGCACAGTTGTAATGTATAGACGCAAATCTGCATCACCCGTCCACAATGTGTTAATCTTCCATTCACTCACACTGTGTGTAGCTTCTAAGTACAATAAATAACATTCCACCACTGCTTTTATTGACACGTCCCTCATTATGTTATTCACACGAGGGTTGCATGGACAGTGGATCACTTTCAGTGTTCCGCTGAAGTCACAGCATTTAGTTCTGTTCTGTCACAGTCATAAAATTCGCCCCGGACAAAAATTTAAAAAATAAAACAAAACTACTTATCCCCAGTTTAAAACTTACGTACATCTTTGAGATTTTAAAATTTCAACTTCTGGAATTGACGCAGGATGGCCCCACTTATTACTGATTTTGCTACTCATAACTTCATTCCAGCTTACGCACCGCTAAACCCGACTTCCTTTACGGCTGTACGTGATGTGTATTAGGTCAACTAGTTACGATTTTCACTGTCTATCTGCTGTCACACTCATACGCAGCGAATTTCATCTTATGCGTCATTGGATTCATGATCCCTGTACCAAACGGATACATAAACAACAGTACCAACAAATGTACACATCTATCCTAAAATTCTGTTATGCATACAATTAATTCCTACATGTTTCGGCCACGTATGTGACAATCAACACGGATATTAAAATTCACAGACCAGATACATCACAAGCCTACAATGAAATTATAATGTTACTCGAAATAAATTAACTACAATAATATCAGAATTTCGTCTGCAATGACACATTGCAGATCGCTCTTTGTGTCTGCGTTTTCGTTTATCAGAATGCTAATTTTAGTTGTATTATTCATACGAGCAATTTTAATAGACATGAATCCTTTAAACGCAGATTTAAATCCCATCTGCCCTTTGCTAGCATTATTCAGAGCTTACCATATTCTCCACGTTAGCAGGTAAAGGGTTAATAAATCTAACTTCCAAGACAGGTTAGATCGGACGAGTAAGGCTGTCATTTTTATTGACGGTCTAAACATGTGTTTAGGTACGTATTATTAAATATTCATTAATCTCGAGAAATGTTTTAAAGAAAAATTTCTAGAACTTCATTGTATAAATAATTTACGTTTTTACGTTTTCCATACTTGAAAGTAGTTTTTTTTAGGGGCAATTTATAATTGCATGCTGTCGCGAGTGCTCAGCAACTGGCATGCGATGCGGACTGACGGCTGCTTTAACTCTCTTCCTTTGTTAAATGAAACTTAGTTTCCTTACACAGTAATAATATCACGTTTTACATGTGCACTTTGTATTTCCCGCCACGTAATAAGGGGAAAAGAACTTGATGATAACAGACTCAATACTTTTAAGATAACACGAGGGGTATGTGATACACTCTTATACATGTGTCAATTCAAAGCAACGTGCTGTTCGAAAGAGGCATTTCTTCAAAAATTTTCAATTATTACTTTACGAACCTATTTAATATCGTCTGTATTACACGTAATATTATGATGGAAGAGAATTTAATCTGATCTAGAAAATTTAATCTTTGGATGAAAATTTAGAAATGCAGAAATACTGCATTTTAGAGAAAGAGAATTTTGAAGGTATAAAACGCTAGTGGGTTACCTGTAAAATGCCGTCAAAGTTAAGACATGTTTAAGTTTCAAAAAATGTTTAAAATAAAATTTGCGTTACGTTTAGAATATTTATAAATAAAATAATAATTATTCTGAAAGTATTCTAGGGCTGATGACAATAATGTTACTGCGAAACAAACTAAAATAAATTATGTGGTAAATTGTTCCAAATAATTATTTACCGACGCGCGGCAGTGGGTAAATAACGCACATATTTTCATATTATGTACTGTACAATATTACACATAATATTCATGGTAATAACACTAAGTGGTAATGTTATTGGGTTGTAGCAGGTTGTAACATTCATACTGGGATAACGTAAAAAACCATTTTTCCGTTTCGTATTTACATATACAGTCATAAAATCTTTTATGGATAATTGAATAATTATTGAATTATTTCAGTTTCGTTACTGCAGTTAGCTTCTAGAAACAAGAACTGTCATTGTTATGTACGGGCCATTGCTCGTAAATTTGAAATTTGCAGCGAGGGTTTTGAGGAATTCTACGTTAAGCTGTCTTGCAGGTATGTTCAACACAAACCTGTATGAGGAAGAACATCAAAGACGAATGTTTCACTGCATCACATTGTTACAATAGGACAGCCAGAAAACGGGTTCGAAGTTTTCCTGGTTTATAAAAAAAAAACAGTTCGAACGCGAGCGCATGTTGCTGTGAGCTGCAGAGATACGGTTGTGGAGATGCGAAGGGGACAGGTGAGGCGTAGACACGTACTACGCCAGAGGTACACGCGGCAGTCTGCTTTTCAATGGAGGCTGACCGTAATAAAACACAGCCTCTACGCCTCTGCAGTTTTGTGGTAGGTTCAAAACAGCACGAACACTTCCCCCTAGCCCTTAGTACTGCAATTAATTTAGCACTTTCAGTTGATCGATTATGTAACAGAAATGGTTAAAGAAATTTTACTTTAATCGATAACTAAATTAAAATTTAAGATTACGTAAACATAATGCAGGTGACCATCCGCGCTCTCGAGAACAGACACAAATTATCGAACTATTCAAAAAGGCAGGCTGTCAACTGTCCTAGTTAATCCTGGGTTTTCCATAAATGGATATCAGCGTTTTAGTTTTCTGTGTGTGTATTTGTGTGTGTGTGTGTGTGTGCGTGTGTGTGTGTGTTGCTGAGGTTATGCTGTCCGCGCGGCACACACGCAACACTTATTGTAATGCGTTTTAATACACAGATAATACGATGAAATCTTAATTTTACCGTGTGCATACATTCCAGGAAATTTAAGTAATGACTCCTGTAATTCGTTTGGCCATTAATTAACAACGCTGGCATACAGCGATCGCCTACAGCCTCGTTACATACAAACATAATCCGTATGTAGATATTATTTGAACGAAATGTCTAGTAAAAATGAAATATACGTGATAAAAACTCATTAGCAAATCCTCACAATGAGATTTCAACACAACTTGGTAAAAAAAAAAAATATGTTGTCACCAAAACTAATGTAACCGTAAAAATTTTACTCGGTGTGTAGGTTACTGGGTGAAGAAAAGTTAAATCCCCCATTTTAACCCTGTTTTCTCCAAAAGTTGCAAATGAATCGCGCAAGGAAAACACGTTAAAGGACTAAACCTTCTTTATTCTGGCGACGCACAGCTAAATAATATCACGTGCCAGATGTTTAATGTCGGGATGCTTTGTTGTTGCTGCGACACGAGCAAAGGTACACCCCTGTCTAGATTAGATCACAACAAACTGTACGGGGGACTACGTGGTCTTGAACAGTTTTCCGCTTCGTTACGACATCTAAGACCTGCACAGAAAACCGCAGTTTATTCTTTACGGCCGGGTAAGGAGGAAATGTATTTACTGTCGTGTTCAACAAAGCTGCATAAATATGAAAACCACATTAGGTGGATGTTTTAACGGCATTATTTACTGACGCACATGACGGCGAGATTTATTGTACTTATAATGTACATACTAGTACAGGCCTAACAGCTCTTAGGTAGTGATAAATGAATTTGCTTGTCACGTGACATTCACTGAAACACGGTTGCTGGGCCTACAAATGACAAATTGGTTCAATGAGCCAGACCGAGTAACTATCTCCCATCCTTGTAAGTCAGTTATCAGTTAGCTAAACGCGATTATAAAACGTGCTTCCGATATGTCACCTCCATAATTTTTACTCCATCAGACCAGTGTCGCAACCCTCCAGACGTACTCCTCTTCGCTCTCGGGATGTATCTTAAGTCCAGGCCAATTACTAATGTGGGTCTTTCTTGTTACGACGCTACTCCTGTTCTGGCTACAAAGGATTAGAAAAAGCAATTACGACACAGACTAACCTGACGTCTAACCTAAGTCCCTCACGTGAAGACAGACTAATCTGACGTCTAGCCTAAACGCCTCACGTGACGAGGGATTAACCTGACGTCTAACCGAAGCCTCTCGCGTGAAAAGCGGCGGGTTATGAAAGAAAAGGTCTAATAATTTTCCATTAATATGTTAATATGTAACGTTTGAAAGTCGCTGTGGACTGTTTTAAAAACAATACTAGCTGTACTTGAAGAAAATGAGGAAAATCACAATGTTAATCTTTCAAGTGGCAGAGTCTGAGACACGTAGTAAACACTGAATAAAGCAGTTTTATGCAAGCAATGGAATGTGTCACACCCTGTACTATTTCATGTGTGGCAGCACAAAGAGAAAAATTTGCACGTATAATGTTGGTTCTCTTACAGACGGGCTGCAGGTTCTACAGACAATTTTAAATATTCAGTTCCTCCCATTTTATTCCCACCTTTCAGAAGAGAAATTTAATATTAAAGGACCATCTTCTCGAACTAAATAAATAAAGCATACGTACGAGAGAAGAAGCGTGGAATTAAATGTTTGATACTGAAAATTCATGCAACGTAGCTACTGTGCCCTAACACGATTTTCTCGTGACGGCCTGTTTTCCTTCAGTAACTTAGATTACGTCATGCTTGTATATATAATGGAGACTTTATCCATTTGTGTCATCTGGAAAGCAATTATGTTATTTTATTAAAATCCTATGGGTAATTTGTCACGCTGTGATCCCGACTGTGGCATCGTCTGCCCTCTGTCAGCAGAAGAGGGAAACTGGACGTCAACGCGGGAAAGCAGATCAATACGGAGCCGGGAAGAGGGAAGAGGGCCTGGGTTCGAGCGTGCAACTGAATGGAGCGCCACGCCTCCCCCCACGTGGCGGCCATGTGGTTCACTCACCTGCTAATCTGAGAGCGGACATCCTCTGGAACTCCGGCTCCTGGAGCCACTTCCACATGCGACGAAAAGTTTCTCGACCGGATTTCAGCTTTGACCAGGGCTTGGGGTTGCGCAGCAAGTCTGACAGTGTGCCCTGAGAGCGGCACAGCACTCTCTGGGCGAAGATAGCCTGCGGGATGCTGTACCTCTTTAACTCCGCGCTGATTCTCTGGGCAAGCTCTTTAGTGTTGATCTCTTCCACCTCCCCTGAACCAGCCGGCGCGCCAGCCCCCACCCCCACGCCACCGCTGGCTACCAGACCGCCCCCGCCGCCTCCACTGGAGGTGGGCACGGTCTTCACTGCTACCGGAGTCGGCGGAGGCGGCTGCGGCTGCTGTGGTTGAGGCACATAGCTCGGCGGTGACGGAGACGCCACCACCACGGCTTCCCGCTGGATCTGCTGGGCCACGAGCGACGGCGGAGAGTGATGCGGCGAGACCACGGCGGCGTGAGGAGTGATGGTCGTCAACCCGTTGATGGTAGGGAGGCTGGCGGCGGCGAGCGAGGTGGCGGTGCCCCCAAAACTCGTCACGATGGTGTTCGGGGGCGAATGGAGCGAAGCTGAAGGGGGACTGAGGGTCGGACTCTGCGGGGCCACAAGGGTTGCCCGCCCCACGAGGTCGCGCTGTGTGTACGGCGAGTCGTAGCTGTTGGGCGACATGCTTTTCTGCGGAGAATGCAGCCCGTTCTGGCTGTATGAGCTCTGAGGTGATAGGGGCGAGTGCTGCTGCGGGATGCTGATGCTTCCAAGACCGTTGTTGGGCGATGAGTAGTGGTGAGGTGGCGACATACCCATGGAGGGTAGTTTGTCGTAGCTGTAGGGCGAGTTAACACCCATGCTGAGTCCGATGTTGCCCAGCCCGTTGTTCTGCATCACCGTAAAGGAGCCGGACACATTACTCGCGTGGCCGTATGCGAACTTGTCCGACATGGTGGAGATGGGAGGAAGGGGTTGTAATGGGGTAAGGGTAGCGTAGGAGGAGCTGGGACTAAAGCCGGGAGGTGACATCCTGCCATTAACCGAGGTCAGGGTCTGGTACGTCGGTTCGGGTTGAAGGGCACGAAAATCCGTGGCGTCAATCATACTGGCAACACTCACCGAAATACCTGAAGTGGGTGAGAGCTTCCCTGGGCTCAGCAGTTCCGAATCATGTGAGTCGTCTTGCGCCTGAACTATGACGGACAGACTCTCCTGTTTGGTGGTGTCGCTCGTCACACTTACAGCACCCTCTGCTGACAAGTCCTCGGCACTAGTAGGCAGTTCCTCTTTGATTTGGATGTGACCCTGTTCGCCTCCCGACCCCGACTCCGTGAGTGACTCGTGCGAAGTGGGCACTGACCCGGCCACGGCGGAACGTGAAATAGTGGGGCTCAGCTCCGTGGGCGACATGCTGAGTCCGGCATGCGTAGATGCAGCTGGCGAATCGACCGTCTCGGGTAATGGCTCGCTAAGCGACTGCTGTTCGGCCATTTCCCCCATGTTTTCCATCTTCCCGCATAAAGTTTCACATAAAAACGGCACTCACCGAAACTCCAAACTTCACTCCACACGCTAAGCACAACTATTACATTCACACAAGTCCCTGGTCAAAGACTTTACCACCGGAAAAGTCCCGTACACAAAATTTTCACCAACCACCAGACGTCCATGTTTGTATGCTACTCCACGACGCACCCAATTGCGCAAGTGACACTGTCGCAACAGATCAAACACATCGAAACATTTCTACCGGTCACAAACTGCACTCCATACTCTTCAACGTGTTGAAGAAAACGGCCACTGCACTACACTAACTGCGGGCTCTGGCAGCCAGCTGCTTTGGACGACCAGCTGCGGTTCCCCACCAGATACCAGCCCCTATGCTATTCACTACACCACACCAGTCGCCAGCTGCGAGCGAAATGGCTCCCGTTTCTACTGTAACTCCTGGACCTCTATTGTCTGACATTTGCAGCGTTCTTCACATGCAATGGCCGAAACAGAGTCTCCGAGGCCACTCCGGGAGGGCCCTTGTGTGGCTATCCGTAGAAACTACAAGTTGTCATGGCTTACGCAATTGTTTCATTAAGAATTTCCATCCTTGTAAGATGGAGCACATGGCAATGGCATGGATATTGATTCAGGGCAGACGAAATTCCGATAATTTTGATGCCTTAAAATCAATAATAATTACCATGTGGCCTCAGAACGGCGAAGCTCGTCTAGCTGGAAGGACACTCTACTGGTAATGCGGATATCTCTGAAGATGCTGCACTGAAGTTTCCTGAAAGTAAATGCAAAACAGTGGTGTGGTGTCTAGTGGCTGCCTGATGTCGCTATTCTGCGCGTTACGTAAAGATGAACTACAGCTCGGTGGTGCCGACTTCACTTCAGTGCGCTGTGATTCGCTCTGAGTGTGTGCCAGTTAAAAATAATTTACACTTTACACGGCCTATGTTTCAACTGGAAACCGTCTGCTTCATACTTCTCTTATTCTTCTTAAGTAAGGATCTAAGATCTTAATTGTGTATGAACTAAACAATCATGGTGATATCTTAAAGTGACCCTTGTAACAGCCACTCCGTACCTACTCTAGTGCGTAACAAAATTCAGGTAAAATAGTGTGTCGTCATGGCAACCTGTAGTGAGCTACACACAACAAATAACGAAACAGTGAAAAGACAAAATGTTTCATGTCATTCAATTCAAAGGTCAATTTAACATTGCCATACTCATATCGAATTCGTGTTTGTGCCTAATTTCTTGTATTTTGTTGCCATACTAAAAACTATTTTTCCCATTTCGATTACGAATTCCAGTTCTGAAAAGTGTACATGAAGTGGACAGGGCAGTGGACTATACAAAACAACATATAATTATTTTTCTACTTACTTACAAATTCTATCTTCTGCGCTAGTAATAAAAAATGGTATCTCAGTATCACATGCATTGAAGTATGTAAGTTGAACTGTGCAAATGAATGGTTATGGACAGTTACTAAGGCCATTACCGAATATTCAGTGGAAACACAAACATAATATTTGTAAAACGAGAGAATTTAGTCGCTTTTCAAAACCCAAGGACGCAACTAAACAACGTAAATTAAAAATCCGTTTTTTATTAATATTTTAGCTATTATTGAAATTGAAATTACAAACGTTTGAAATTACGTAATATAAATTTTACTGATGTAATCAATTACTAAAAAATATAAGAATCCTCAGTACTTAATTCACTGTACGAAAATGGCACCGGTTTCAATTTTCAAAAATTCGTAAATTATGTGATACATTTTTCCTTAAAATAAGAACTGTAAGGGCATTTCAATTTAAGGCATGTCAGGTGTAAAGCACCCGCGCAGCTTAAACAAATGGTAAGCAGCAAGCATAGCTATATAAACAACTGATCTCGTTAAAATAAGGTAAGTCGTAATGTGTGCAATGATATAGAAGTTAAGTTGGTAACGTGTGATTTGTAATGCGCTTGTCACTTGTTTCCAGTTGCGATGTAACAAATTTAGATACAGAAAGGAAAGAAAGAAAGATGTGTGGACAGCTGCAGGTAAAAAAGTGAAGTTGTCTCTGTGATTCATTAGGAACCACGCCACAAAGGCCTATGGGGAAGAGGTGATATAGCTACACGCCCCAGCCACTTTAACCCCGGGTACAGAGTCACGATATTATTTGACTAGAGGGCTGGGCGGACCTCAGAACTGCTTGTCGGGATGGAAACCGAACTCACTTGAACTCCAGTCCATGGTCAGGTAGTGTACTAACTCAGACACCCCAGTTCTCAGAATTACAGTTCAGTGCCTTCTCTGACAATAAAGCAGCCCCTTAGAACTGGCGACATCTCGCACACGGATGGCTTGCACTGTGTCCACACAATCAGCTATCCATTCAAACCATCTATTTCTACTTTGGGGTAAGATAACGTCATAGGGGTGCAAAATTAGAGCTGAAATCTTACACTGTAGCTTCTTGTTGTGTGTGTAGAGTAATTCAAATAGAATTTGTACTGTCACACAGCGAATGTAATAGTGTTTATAAACTGGACAAAACGTTTCAGCAATCCTGTTGACGCTTCTGAAGGGTATTTGGGCGCCAAGATGGAAGTTCAGACTCCATACTGACTGAATGACTGATTAACTGACTGACTGACTAACTAACTAACCAAACAAAAAACCAAGCAACAAAAGAAACAATAAAAAAACCAAACAAATAAACCAACCACCCAAACAAACAAAAAACCAACTACCAAACAATACACCAACCAACCAAACAAACATCTACCAAAAAAACAACCACCAACCAACCAACCAACCAACCAACCAACCAACCAACCAACTCCATGAAGCAGAGTCCTTCTTGGTAAGCTAACCGGCATTCAGCTACTCAGCAAATTCCCCGCATTGTATGGAACCCGAATGTTCATTACCGCATTCGCAAGAACATGCCACTCTTTCCTATTCTAAGCCAGATCAATCCACTTTATGTCGCACCCATCCCACTTCCTTAAGATACATTGTAATATTATCCTTCCAAATAGACTGTTAGAGCCCAGAAATATCGCGTGTTTTATAAACATAGTTAATGGATATTTCTTAAGCGTAAATATAATATTTGTGCTGAATGACAAGTTCAGTGCATTCATATTACTTAAACACATCCTTCTGATTGATGTAGAGTGTTCTCAGTCAGTTACTAACATCCCATAACAATGTGCTTTCAAATACACCGTAACAGCAGTCTAGCATTAAGGTTAAAGATAGAGTTCAAAGTTAAAACTGTCCACGTGCAAACAGGATATTCCACTGTCTCATGAAACCAATGGAGTAATTAACTCCACTGCACTCGGACTGGCTGTAAGAGCCGATGATTCCTCAACCAGCGAACAAATGTCACGCTTCCAGCAAACAGACTCTTCATTGCCGTCTTTACACTTTTCTATTCAGCTTCTATCCCGAGCCAGTTCAATTTAGTCCCAACCTTGGTAGGTACAATCAATCTTGTAAGCACCATCCTCCAATCTATGTTCAGACACTCTTAAATTTTTATGCGTGCTACAGGTACCACCCATCTCGTCGTTTATTTATTCACCTTAACTATATTAAATTAAGAGTAAATATCTTGCATTTATTTTTAGTAAATTTCTCCATCCTTCATCACTTCTATCCTCTTATATTAAAACACTTTCATCGTCATTTATCGACTTCATTTTCACTGGTTTACAAATCCGGTTGCAGAATGAATCAACGCTTAGAATATATCAACTGTTATTACCCTTGTTGTTTGCGTCCCGTTTTGCTGTATGATGAAATACTTAAATAGAAGCTTAGGTTTCCTTATCTGCAAATACAATAAATGTAACAATAGACACCTTTAACACATGCTTAGAACTGTATGGATCATAAGTTTTTTCTAAAACTTAATAACATTTTGGTTTTGTATACTGTGTTCACATCACACGAAAACGCCAACAGTTATCATGTAAGTATAACACACAAAACCAAAGCCTTATTACTTGACAGAATAAACCTGAAGACGACCTTCACAAGTCGAAACATGTTGTATTGAAGATCATCTATTGTTTCAATTATTATAATATCATAAAATAATAACAATAATAAAATATTGTTATGCAGATAAGGAAAGGCACACTTGTATTGAAGTACTTCAACCCTTATTGGTTCTGTATTAACCTTATGGCGCAAGAATTTTTTTTTAATTTTAGCACACACTGTATAAAAATTTTAATAATACAGGAACCAAATATGTTAGCATTATGAAACAAACTGCATTTTGAAGAGAAAGAAACGGAGAGTATATAAACTAAACTCCGTGGCCTTAGTCCGCACGCGAACTATACCGACAGAGCGGCCGCCGCCGGTCGGCGAAGTTAGTGCCAACTTTTGCGGATAGAGGGGTGTCACGTGGTCA
>Ga0123354_10018131_pt1 | contig 11035 bp, 5 predicted proteins | sample TergutLab28metaG_2_FD_97872 | JGI IMG/M metagenome (GOLD analysis project Ga0123354, IMG submission 97872) | Labiotermes labralis P4 segment gut microbial communities from Petit-Saut dam, French Guiana - Lab288 P4 | ecosystem: Host-associated > Arthropoda: Insects > Digestive system > Gut ... | reverse complement strand
TCACGGAACCCAAAGGTTCATTACCGCACTCACAAGCGTCCGCCACCTGTCCCTATCCTGGGCCAGCCCAATCCAGTCCATATACCCACATCCCACCTCCTGGAGATCCATCCTAATATTATCTACCTATCTACGCCTAGGTCTCCCCATTGGTTCTCTTTCCCTCCGGTTTCCCCAGCAATATCCTATACACCCCCCTCTCCTCACCCATACATGCCACATGCCCAGCCCATCTCATTCTTCTCGATTTTATCACCCAAACAATATTGGGTGACGAGCACAAATCATTTAGCTCCTCGTTATGCAATCTCCTCCATTCCCCTGTTACCTTGTCCCTCCTAGGTCCAAATATTCTCCTCAACACCCTGTTCTCAAACACCCTCAGCTTCCTTTCCTCCTGCAATGTCAACGAACAAGTTTCACACCCATACAAAACAACAGGCAAAATTATAGATTATAGATCACCATAAACAAAATTTAATTTTTTGGGACATCCTTTGGAATTGAACACATAGAACTGTGGCACCAAACTCAATGTTAAACATTTTCATACATTTCCTATAGCACCTGCTGGGCTGGTCATCCTACAAATATAATAAAACATATAAGACAAGCTTACTCTGTGAGTGAATGTACTGTGCTTAGTTGTAAATCATCTTCAACTGGTTCTGGCTGATATTTTGGACTCAGTGGTTTATCTGTGATCAAAATCTTATACTGCTGATACTCCTAGAGAAGAAGAAGAATTGTGGTTAATTCCCATGTGACTGCTACCTCTGTGAAGGATACTTAATGCTTTCCCCAGTCTTGTAGAGTATAAAACTGTAATAAGGCTTATTTAACCTATCTCCTGGTCTTGGTATATGTCCACATCAAGACCGCACAGCAGTTTTCCAAACGTTGCTGTTATCTTTATTACAATATTTTAATCATGAAAACTCATAAATCAAAAGATGAAGACTGGTTCTATACACAGTTGAAGTTCTTTGACTTTTTCAACTATGTTGCACTGATGCTAAGACACTCCATTTTAAATGTTCTGTTGACACTGCCTGTCAGTCAAAAGTGGACTGTAATACCCAGTGTGCCAAGAAAAGGGTTAAAATTAATCACACAACTGAGATGGTAAAAACAGGAAAAATACAAGCTGTTTTCCTCTTAAAAACGTAAGTAAGGTTCTTTATCATATTTTCCAAGAACCTTGCACACACTTCTTATGTATTAACACAGATGTCACTGAAGAAGATGCTGATATAACAATCAAAATACGTACGTCAATATATGGGACATAAGACAGATGTGCATGGTTAACATCTGATGTACACATTGAGTGTACATACAAGACATATCAATTCAGAGCAAACTAGTTTGCTGGAAAACATGAACACATACAGCAACCATAGAGTATGCACACATAAAGTTTACAAACATAAAGGTTCAAATGGATTCTGAAGCCAGTCCAGAATTTTTAACCACTAAAGTGCAACAGCAGCACAAGTCTAACATTCTTGTACCCACAGCTTTCCAGTTTCCTGGACAGATCACACTTGGAAACAGCATGCTAGAACAGTAATTTAATGAAGCAAGATGTTAAGGAGGACGACCAATAAAAATGAGCACATAATTCACACTTAATAATGACCCTGTTTTGGCATTTCAACATTTAGGAGGAGCTTGCTGCTTCCATCATCAGTGCTAAATGTAACGCAGCACATTCCTAAAAGACACTGCCAATATACCCAGAGTCATACAGACTGATGATGCAGGTTTAGTTCCAAGCTGAGCAGCAGCTTTTCTCCTCCCCATCATGTCCAAACTGGATCTGGAATTCACCCTGTTGTCTAGCCAGTTATTTTCTGTACCAACAAGAGTGTGACTTTTGCCATTCACTTGCACCTAATACCAAGGCTAAAACTACGAATAAATGGACCAAGATCTCCATAAGTCTCCTTGATATGATGCTTATGCATGTGGCTGACATATGTTAAAATACCTTGTTATATCCAGTTTCAACAGACAATATTTTCACCACATATGTTTCTGTAACGTCAACAGGACTTTCCTGCAGCATGAGGGAACTACCATCCAACTTGAAACAGTGACTACTATCCTCATCTGTGCTAATAAAATGACTGAAAAAAAAATACACATACATAATTCAGGTATAAAAGTTAAATGTACAATAAATTTGCATGGAACTGATACTGAGCAACACCATATAAATAAGAATAAAACAAAACATACCTTGATAATGAAGGTGAAGGTCTCAGAATATGTAGTTCTGAAAAACAAAAACAGAAACATTGTGCTGAAGCACAAATGCTTGTACTGACATAATCATAATGCATACTCATACTCATGTGGCAAGATAATGAGTTTCTTACTGTTACAGGAGGTACATATAGTTAGCAACATGTTGAAAACAGGTTACATACCTACAAACTCATCCGTAATGTCAATCCCTCTTAATGCACTTGAGCAAGGAACACAAATCATCCAACACTTAGTCAAGGCCTGTTCATATTTCCTCCTGAATTTATTCTGTAAAATACACAGTAATTCAAGCACCATGTGTGAATTAAATCGTTCATATTACACATGGCCAGAGTTTTCGTTTCAGCAACAATAAACAACAATACCTGCAAGGTGTAATAATATGCATTGCATTCTATTTCATCCATGCCCATTTCAAACACTTTCTTACGAGTACAGAAGCGTATTTACAGGACATTACTTGCATCTGTCGTCTGCTCAGTACGGAAACATTTCGCTTTGTACTGAGTGTGTTGGCGAAATTGTAAGGATTTACAGGTTGTAAACATTACAACAACCATAATAATGATAATGCTGAATGTGCTTGTTTATATTCGTTTGTTTGAAGTGGGATAAAATCATCGGCACCAAAGGCGTATTCAACTTTCTCCTATTTAGGCTTTACTTTGGGTAATAATGGTGGCACTTTCATTGCTTAGTTGCAATCTTTTATGACATAATGTTGGTATTCCTATCTGTTGGCAATATAGTTTGTTTTTAGATGGACGGTGTGCATCGGTAGTCTAGTAAATTTTATGATATGTAGTTGCCCGTGTCGAGTATTCCAAATATTAGTGAACATGGCAGCGCTGAAACTGTATTCGCTAAACAAACCAGGTAATTTAGTAAAGGGTGTGAATTTTCATTATATCTAAGTACGGATTTACTGTCACGCATTTTTAATTATTAATTATTTATAACGTTTGTAGAATTTTGGTGTGGAAATAGGTTGCCTAGGCAAAGCACTCCAATTTGCGTTCAGTTTTTTGTCAATGCTCAATTGTTACCATAGCTGTTCCTTTGCATTCGTAGCCCCTCAGATTTTGAGGTCTTTGATGCGGTCCTCTGTAGTCTGCCCTACACGAAATACGTATAAATATGTCAATGCCGAAGGACCCAGCATGGAAGTGAAGGATATAACTGACCGTGCTGCGCAGACCATGTTCTTGACGGAGCTTTTCAGAGGTACGTGTACATACTTTAGGTATGGGACTGAAAATTATCTAAACTGTGTGGTGAAATAAAGCATATTATACTTCATGTAGGACTAGGAGTCACGTTGGGCCATATATTCAAGGAACCAGCTACAATTAACTATCCTTTCGAGAAAGGTCCCTTAAGCCCTCGTTTCCGAGGTGAACATGCATTGAGGAGATACCCTTCAGGAGAGGAACGGTGCATTGCCTGCAAGCTGTGTGAAGCCATTTGCCCGGCACAGGTATGGATACCTTATTAAATAAGTGAATTCAATTTGCTGTATTTTACTTGTAATAAGTATGAAAACAGGGGCAATGTGTATGTTACTTTTTGTGTGGTTTTAAGATACTGAATGTAAGAAAGTTGTACATAGTAGAGAATATTTTGTTCTTTCAGGCCATTACCATAGAGGCTGAAGAGAGAGCAGATGGAAGTAGGCGAACAACTCGGTATGATATTGACATGACAAAATGTATATATTGTGGATTCTGTCAAGAAGCTTGTCCAGTTGATGCTATAGTAGAAGTAAGTAAACTGACTTAAGTACTTGTAGAAGAATGACCAAGTTACTTCATGTGTGAATAGAAATCAGGATATAAAATTTTCTCATTTGCAAATGTGCATTATTTCTAGGGTCCCAATTTTGAGTTTTCAACAGAAACCCACGAAGAACTGCTGTATAACAAAGAGAAATTGTTAAATAATGGTGACAAATGGGAATCTGAAATAGCTTCTAACATCCATGCTGATCATCTTTACCGATAGACTGATATAGGGTGATGTAGACTCAGTATGATAGTATCACACCAGATTATATTTCCACCCTGCATTCTGTTTTTTAGTTTGCTGTGAATGCAGTGCCCATTTATACAAATATATAAACTACAGAGCGATACGCATAGGTATGAATAAAATGTTGTCTTTCCAGTGTTTTTGTAGCATGAAAGACCAGGAATAACATTGTATAACGTAAATGACATGTTTGTAAGAACTGCGTTATTAATGTAAAAACACAAATTATATGAATTTTGTGAGACTGGAGTTAACTGTGAAGTCATCAGTGGAAAAAGAGGTGCATGCATGGTATTAGCATGTATTTCCAACTACAGGGAGCAGAGACCTTGAGAAGGTAATGGCTCAGTAGCTGGTTGAGAAATGTTAGCATGTCATAAATAATGGAAAATACCCATCTTGTCCGGTGTAAAGATATGTACAGCTAAATATGTGTTGTGTGCGCAACTTTTTTTGTTACTTTTCTTCGATATAAAGTAAATGTAAGTATGAAAACAGAGATGTTTACTCAGAAATAAACATGAAATAAAATGGTTTGATGCTATGTGTAGCAAAACAGTAACAGTTTATTTATTCAGTTTACCTAAAGTAGCATGGCTACTACTGTGAAGGTATAATAAATTCTAACTTTTTAGGTCATAAAAACATACCTAAATCTTCTTGTTCATAATTTAAGATACACAAATTTCCTTTACATTGGTGTCTTCACAAATGTTGCACACCCTCTAAGATACATCACCCAAATTATACAGTAATAAGCACATTTCAGTGAAATACTGCAATTTCAATTTGTAAGCTTCATCAACTCAATCTTTAAACTGTGCACAAGTATGTAAACAAATTCAACAGTGCATCACACTAAAGGTATTTGTGACGGACATTATTTGATCTTGATGTTTTGCATAGTCTACAATACATTGGCAAATCAGTACATTAAAATCATATTCAGGTCCCACTGGGAAGCTTGGTTAAGTTACAGACAAGACCGTGTACAAGTATAATTAATGGTTCTAAATCATTCAAGGCTGAACAGCCAATTCTTTACTATCTGGGAGTAGCTTACAAGCTGTAGATTATCCACAGCTCCAGAAAACCAGAGGAGTCTCTACTTAATCCACTGGACTAGTGAGCAACAGTTTAAAGAGTGGACTCATATTCCTTCTTGTTATCAACAGTCTTAACATTAAGAATTTGATGTTGTGAGATGTACTGATTACCTCTATACGTAACTACTACCCAATGAAATAATAGTAACTGCTGTTAGGTCTTTTTGTGGTTCTTATCAGGCACTTCAACACCTCTGCCTTTCCATTTGTCACTCACATGAGCTGGTGGTACACGTGTATTACCAGATAGAGGTGTCAAGAAAATTTTACAGTAAGTCAAGCTGTAACAGGTACAGTTTCCTATCTCCCCATTATGTGGTGCGATATGTAATTTGGCACATGTACAACACTAACAGAGACTACACCAGGTCTTACTGAACTCTGTCAGAGAAATTCAATAGAAATTTATAAACCAATATTGTAAACAAATGCAAATCTAGAATCTGTAGCACTTCATACTAAATAAAAGTTCACAAAGATGCATGAATTCGGCACAAAGCCCTCCATTCTATTTAACTTACTAGTGTATTCAACAGTGACCAAACATAGAATACTTAAAGTGGTTTCAGGGAATAACACCCATCAGCAGCACTATTACCACTTTTGGAATACTTTCTTTACAAGGAAAGAAAGACAGCTGGTAATAATGTGGCAGGTGCACAAACTTGAGATTTGGAAACTACATTAGTGCAACTTAAAATAGAAACCCAACAATGTATGGCCAACAGATCTTCAAAAAGTAAATTTTGTTGAAGTTAATTTTTTTGTAGAATGTAAAACAAAATACACTGCCTTATATTTAGCTTGTGGTATGATGCTGATAATGATGGAATGGAGGTAATGTTATCAGTTACCAACACTGTGATGTCATGAGACTTTGAGGTTATGTCTGACAAATTTAACATGGACAAAGTCTGTCGGAAATAAGTTCTAGCAAAAAATAACAACAATAATAATAATTATTATTATAATAATAGCAATAAACATAATAACACAAGAATCTTTACCATATTTACAAATACAGAGATTAAAAATTTGACATAGCTAGCGTTCAATCCTGTGACCATCTGTGCAGAAGTTCAGCATATTACACGTGAACTAAACTGAATTTTGTTGGATTATAAATTCTGAGTAACTAAATAAGATGTTAACAATACAATATCTATGGGTTGGTTGTCTACAGTTTGGGAAAGTAGAATTTATGTATCCCACCCAGAACTCATTAGTTTCATAATAGGTCTCATACCTTTGACAGTTTGTCCACTTTCAGTTTTGAACATATCTGTGTACCTTCAAATTTAATTTCACTACAAACACTAGTGGTAACTAAGAGCATGTGTAAATTTTATCAATACTGTTGTCTTGTGAACATGTTTTGAAAACACATAACTTTATAAACATCTTGAACAGAACCAAATTTCTTGACAACCATAAAGTGGGCACTTCTACAATCATTTTGGATGTGACACACATTACAATCTTAATGTCCATCTTTTCTGCCTGTGTGACTTCTGTCAACTTATTTCTAGAGCCACTAAATTTAAAACAAAATTTTTGGACATTTCTTTTACACCTGTTACTAACATGGATGCTAAAATTTTAAAAGGAACTCCCATGTATTATAAGAATCATGCATTATCAGCCACAGTGATGCCATATGTCATGGGTGGCCAGGTAAACAAGCTTCAGGAGCCAATATTAGGAGGCAAATTAGGCATGAGCCACAGCTTTCATTGTGAAGTCAAATATATGATACCAACACTGCCCAAGAGAAAGGAGCCATCATCTCATATTAGCAACATGAGGAAATAATGCTTGCTGGGGGAATCCAGTTGATGCACTAGTGGTATGTTCTAGAGCATTCTTTACCAGAAATTTTGATTATTATTTTTAACACACAACTTGCATGAGCTGCACCAGTGGTGTGTGCAAGCCACGGTGTGGCCACCTTTGAACAATTTATGCCCAAACTGTGCTTGCTTTTTGACCAATTTCACCTCAGTATCAATACAACCGTTTCTTTCTGCACAGTGCTCAAATGCTGGAATCCTCAGCATCATCCCTTCTGGGTTGATATAGTTAAACACAATACTGTTGTTGCAACAAGCCAAGTACTTTGATACACTATCCCACAGCATAGTTTCAAACGTGTAATTACTAACATAGTGTTGTACATATGGAATGGGAAAAACTTGTATTAGCAGACACACGGCACTAACTGGTGCTAGGAAACATTAGAAATAAACATCATCACACAGGCACAATACATACATTCAAAAATAAAAGCACCCCTTCGTCAGTTTGGCATATCCTGTAATACTCCAGGATATCGTTCCATCCAAGGGCACTCAGTTTTTTTATATAATACACATCTAATCTATCACTGCTACAGGACATACGCAAAACAAAATTATAAAATGATCTTTTCCACCTCTGTTGAGGATTCAACTACTTATTTTAAACATTCTTGTTGTGAAAAAGAAAATGGAATTAATACGGGAATGGGCAGTCATTATCCGTAGGACATACGAGTAACTACCTGTACTACAAACAATTCCATGGGCATTTTTAAACAACTAACCACTTTCATTACTCTACTACATTTTATACATGAGCTCAACAATTTTACATTACTCATGCTTCTTTTTAAATTCACCCTCATAGGTAATGTCCACTTTGTATTACTTTATTTCTAAGCTTTCCAGCTTTTGTATCCATGAATTCAAGACATGTTCCCTGAGGATAACACAGGATTTGGGGTTTCAAAATGCTCCATAATGCATGACCATTACTGTGCAGATGCGAGATTCCTTGTTAAGGTTTGTACAGCATGTCAGAGTTTAGCACTGGAGTATAAAATGACCACTTATTGCATTTTCTTACCTAATTATGCTGTTCTGCATCCTGACCAGTGTTTTTTTTTTCTTACATGTAAATACTGAAACACATTCATAGACTCATTGCATACTGCTGTAACACACAATGGTACAGTGAACTGAAACTATTTTGTAAAATATGAATGCAGTAGGGTCTCATTTTGTGATGGTTCATTTTGTGACGATTCACTTTTACAACCCTTGTTGAGTCGGTCCGAGCACTCCCGACTTGTGGTGCATCACTGTCGCAACTGAAGCGTCCTTTCTCTACTTAGTGTGCTTCTAGCTCTTTTCCAGTGTGCATGTGTTTCTTCTTTTTCTATTTTAGTGCAGTCTTTTTAACTTGATTGTGATTTTTCCATCCATGACGTCCATCAAAAGACAGAAAAGAAGAACAAATCAACACATTTGACGTTACATTCTTTCTTGATGTCTTCTGAACTACAGCTTGGGCCTTCTTCAACAAAAGTGATTTGATTGATATTTTTTCAATTATCTGCGTAATTTTCTATGTACATAATTCATTAAATTAAAACTGTTGATGTAATGAAATATTGTAAATTATAAAATTATTTGACTAATTTTTTTGACCCATGAACCTATCTCAATTTAAACCATTTAAATAGTACTTGTTTTACGACGATTCGATTTACATCCAAATATTCGAGAACATAACCCTGTCGTAAAACGAGACCATACTGTATACTGACCAACAGTAGTTCTTAATGGCAAACTTAGAAAATTTATCTGCAACATCTACAAAGTTGATACTATTACAGTGTCTGCGGAGCTGATTAAATGACATCATGATGATACAGAGTGGTGGTGGTATAGCTCCATGCATTCATAACTATGGCAATAGATGGAAGTGAATGATAATTGTCATGTCCTCCATTACCTTGGGCAAAGAGCCTCCAGTACCCAATTCAGAGGGAGCTAGGCAGGGCCCAGAGCGAGTTTGGACATTCTGGAGAAAATAAAATCTCTTTCCACTACTGGGAATCGAACCACAATTCCATGGTTGTCCAGCTCAGTTGGTATAGTGAATATATTGACCATACTAAGTCACTACACCAACTGGGCCACCCTGGTTCAAACCGCAGCAAATAAATTTTTCAGCAGGAATAAATGAACAAACAAGAAACTAGTGAACTGTCTACCTCCTTCACAAATTTGGTAAGAAAATGCACATAAATTCCATTGTGTGTGTCCCTTCTAACCAAACAATGAACAAAAATTTTCTAACCATTTCTTAACACCTTTCACATTCAGTGTTACAATTTAACAGATAACATGTTGAACTGCAAACTGTCATGTCCATAGTACTCTCCTGCAGTGCAACACACACAGCCATCACAATTTGACAGTATGCTGGCCAATCTGTGTTTTAATGTTCAATTATTTGGCATTTTGTCACATGTGTACATAATACAGTTGTCAATCATAGCACAATAATGAGAATAGTAACATCTCATTACTGTATGATTCTATGAATACAGCCTTATGTTAATGGTTAATGATGTATGTCAGCAAATCCCCTCCATGTTCACATAAATTAAACATACCTTCCTATACTAGGGCAGAGTTTTGTGTGTCACTTTATATAATGACAGTTGGCATTTGACACTTTCCTTTCAGATTCATATATAGTGGTCTTCTGGGTTGACATGCTGTCTGGTGAGCAGGCACTTACATTTTAAGGTAGAGAGAGAAACCAACAAGATGCAACTAATCTGATGTTTATTATCAATCATTTATCTCAACATGTTTCAGGCATCATCATGCCCATCATCAGGAGAACAAGACTGTGCACTATTGCATATGGTGTTCAGCACTGGTTGTGCTGGCCATGGTCATGTGGAGCTCGGTCGCAGGCTGTGTGCACTGTGTGAAAGTTGTTGTTCGACTTTCACACTGTGCACACAAATTGTGTCTCAGCTCCACACAACCACAGCCAGCACAAGCAGTGCTGAACACCATATGCAGTAGTAAACAGTCTTGTTCTCCTGACGATGGGCATAATGATGCCCGAAACATGTTGAGATAAATGACTGATAAGAAACATCAGGTTAGTTGCAACTTGTTGGTTTCTTTCTACCTTACTTTCATGATGCATAGTCACGAGAGCCTAAAATTTACTCACATTTTGAAGGAATGCATTTAATTCTGACAACTTATGTATGTAAAACAAATAATGGTGTTTGATTTATTACAGAATCAAAATGCTCTTTTATGCACTAAATAAAAGGGGCATCCTGCAAATATAACACTCAGGAGAGTACATCTGACCAGTTTTGAAATCACAATCTGCACATGGTGTATTACTAAATACTACACACAAAGTCTGTTTAGAAGGGTGCAAATACAGGTCATCACTGCATATTTAGCAAACAGAATACAATGTCCATACAATTCATAATCATGGGCCCACAACACAAAAATGGTAATGAAATGCATTTCAAAGGTGTGTGATATAAACAAACTCAGGAATCTATATCCATGAACAGAAATTATTATCTTGCTTTATAAAGAAATAACGCACTCCAAACCATGCATTAAAATGTTTGCTTACAAAATCTGTATGCTGGTGAAAAGTGAATACAACAATCCTGTTGAAGGTCTCACAATTAATGCACTGGAAATCCATTTGTTTGTTTAAAAAAAAAAAAAAAAATTAGTTTAAAATTCTTTTCCAAGCCCCTAACTTTAGTTCTTGGTATGGATTCTTTAAAAATGGTCCTCTCAATCTGC
>Ga0123354_10018130_pt1 | contig 11035 bp, 6 predicted proteins | sample TergutLab28metaG_2_FD_97872 | JGI IMG/M metagenome (GOLD analysis project Ga0123354, IMG submission 97872) | Labiotermes labralis P4 segment gut microbial communities from Petit-Saut dam, French Guiana - Lab288 P4 | ecosystem: Host-associated > Arthropoda: Insects > Digestive system > Gut ... | reverse complement strand
TTCTCTTCTTTGTTTTATAGCCTAGCAAATAAAAAAAAAAAAATTTTTAAAAACAAAAAAATATAAAAAAAATAAACACCCCCTTTAAAACCGGATTTTGTGGAAAAAAAAACGCGCCCCCCCCCCCCCCCCCTCCCAGTTCCCATTCAAAAAAAAAACTGCTCAATACCCAAACTAGCATATTTGACCTCCTAAGAAATGCTAATCTACTGCCTTGTCCAATTAGCCATGAATGAGTATGAAAGTTACCTACGCTTTGCCACAGAACATAGTCTCAATACTACATGTTTATTTTCAAATCAGGAACACAAATCAGTATTTTTTATTGACTGATACCTTATGTTAAAACATGTAATGAATGAAATACAAAGCTACACATGAACACATACAAGGAAATAATGACTGGCCAGAATAATGATGATAGTTGTACACTTACATCACTTCCAGTTTGTGACTTGTCAGTGTTTAATTGTGGTTAACCTTTTGACACCGGAATTATTTTTTTAATTTTAGCACACCCTGTACATAAAATGTGAATAATACAGGAACCAAATATGTTAGAATTATGAAACAAACTGCATTTTGAAGAGAAAAAAACAGAGAGCATATATCATATTTAAAATATTCAGTACCTATATTTGTTGAATAAATATACAAAATGCAAGTTTAGAGGTTGGCGGTGTGGTACGACCACTATAGTTGACATTAGGCGTCTAAAGGTTAAACAGTGTGCACTTTGAAGGAACCAGCACATTCATCCAATAAAATGCTTCATGCCACACTACATGGCATCACACGAAACACAATTTTAACTTACAACACATCGCTAATCCTAGCTATGCAACCAGTGTCTTGTGATGTCGAACTGATACAGAAAGAAAGTGCCACAAATGTTGTTACAACAGAACTCCCATAACCATGAAAATGCGGCAAAAATTTGGTAATGTGAAAATCAATTAAAATCTTGATGGAATGTTGAATTATCAAACGAGGAACTACATAAATATTCACATAATATGTGCAATGCTGACCAGTACTCACAGAAGCAGACATTAACTGTGTTGATATGCCCTTCAGAATGACATGACGCAAAATAGAACCCGTCCCGTGCGTGGCACCAGTGTTAAGATTATTCCAGCGATTGCCTCCACGAGCCTCGCGCCTCCGCTCTGATGAACTGCGACTCCTGCTGTCCAGACTGCCCAGTGATAAGGTCTCACTCCCTTCAAAAGAACCCTGGAAAAGCAAGATTTTGTCAACAGGTGAGTCTTTGTGTCTGTAGGCCTCTGGAAACAGTGCTGTCAAAGTGAATCCCTTTTCTGTCTGGAGACCAAAACCCAGTTTTACAGTAAAGTTTCGCACAATTACACCAACTTAAGGCATTTATCACACTACTGTACATATCCTACAAAAGGATTTCTAAGGAACTGTTACCAGTGTCAAAGGTTATCACACAAATATTTTATCTATACTGACTTGTCATGTTCATATGTGGAAATAGTATCTATACTAATCTAATTACCACAGATACATTTTAAGATACTGAGGGGACAAAATCAATATTCACAAAATATTCATAAATGTGTTACAACTGCTGATGATGAAGGTTTCTTAGAAAACTGAAACACGGTGATACCAGAGGTACAGAAGAGTGATAAAATGACTTGAGGTCCTTCACGACCATCTTCCAGTCATCTCTTCTGTGTGCAAGTATCCTCCAGTTTGTGACACCCATCCTCCTCAGGTCCTCCCTCACGTCATCCAACCACCTTAACCCTGGTCTTCCTACAGTCCTACTTCCTTCTGTAGTGCTCTGATATAACCTCTTTACCACCCTTTCCTCACTCATCCTCTCCACATGTCCCAGCCATCTCAATCTTCCTTTTTTTTACTTCTGTTACTATGTCCAATTCTCCATATAATTGCCTCACTTCTTCATTTGTTCTGCTCCTCCAATATCCTGCTACACATATTGGAAGTTACAGGCACTACGGTCCCCATTTTCTCACTCCAGTGCACAACACTCTCTCTCTCTCTTTAATTGTGAAAGTCACATAAAACACAGATTCCATACATGGGAAAAACGCAGTTTCTTAACATCACAGCAGTCAGTACACATATTAACCATTGGGCTTTGAAGGGTAATTGAGGATACATTCTGAAGAACACGTCATGTCAGTCTGCACCACATGAACCCATATCACAACAGAATAAAACCAGTGCAGACTTTAATTCACTCGGTCCAACTACCCACTACCATATATAGCAATCTGCTTGTGAATGATGGCTGGTGGGCAGAGTCAAGTATTTGCTCCACCTGGTCCTGTGTTCTGATTGGACAGCACAAGTTGAATGAGTCCTAGGTCAACATCTGCGGTGTAAACACAAGGTGAAAAGACAGTAGCTAAATATATCCAAACACCTAAAATGATCTAGAACTCCAAAAATTCCAAAAGGATAAGGAAATATAATAAAAATCAAAAGTTAACAATTAAAGAAAGGAAAACATACACCCCATGTGTGTTACAAAAAAAATTAAAATTAATAACCCTCCTCAGAATAGCAATATATTGCAACTAGACCTTGCTGCACCAAAATTTTTTTTAACTCTGATTTCAAAAATTTTTATTTAATAATCCATGTTTTAAAAAGGGAACACAACATAACAAAAGTTACTATACTTCCTTTAATAAATGCCAAAAATACTGCAATAAAATTTTAAGCTCACGGTTCCATGCATCGTAATTCAATGTTAATAACAATCCAACCAGATGCAACAGTATGCAGCTGTTTATTTACTGCAAAGTCACTCTACATGTTTCGGGTGTCACAGCACCCATCATCAGGAGTACTAAAAACTGATCAGGCCACGCTGGAGGGAAGTAGCTGTACCAGTATTATGACCTGTACCGGAGGCTGCAGTTACAGTTTTTAGTACTCCTGATGATGGGTGCTGCGACACCTGAAACATGTAGAGTGACTATGCAGTAAATAAATATCTGCATATTGTTGCATCAGGTTGGATTTTTATTAACATTGCAATAAAAGTTTGTGCATGTGACATATCACACATGAGGCGTATATTTTGGTAGGAACTTTTCAATTTTATTTTATGAGTTTTTTGAACAAACAGCCTGTTGATGGTCCCAAAAGGAACCTAACAATACAGCTAAAATGCTATATACAATAAGAGTTCTGCTATGAGTGAAAATTGACTATTTGTTTGGTGATACACAGGAACAACAACCATCAAAGTTCAAAGCATTTGCTCATAACAGTGTGACTGGCCACAAACACGTTTTTCATGTGGTGCATTTAGACTTTATGATTTCATTCTGACAGTGCATAGGAAGTACAGTATTTTACATAACTCAGGGCAGTTCTGCCAACATACAAGCAACTAACATTTATTTTTCTATAAATGTCCTCAACGCAGCTCTGTAACAGATTATAAAAATTGGGGAGTACAAGTGTAACAAAATTCATCATTTGATATCTCTTGATGCAATATTTTTCCAGGAATGCTACCCACATTTTACACAAGATTACTGAAATTAACCTTGTAAAGATTTCCTAAAAATGATACCCCACCTACTCTCACAGCTACATTTAAATGGTTGCAAGTCTCTGCTCTTACAGTATTACAGAGTCAAGTCAAGTCCAATCAGACTCACAAATATGCAGGAGAGCCTATGTGGCTTGCTTACAAAGGCCGTGCATGGAAATGTATACACACCGGCAGAGTCAAGTTGATTCAAGTCCCCCAACTTTTGCCAAGTCGAGAATCTTGATGCCACACACTTCATTTTCATCAGTCAGACTCCAGTGATCGGGTATGATGGCTGCCACATTGCAATGGTAAATGAATGCAAAAAGATTGATTCTTTATATCAGGACCACGGGGCAATTTACATTGCTTCTCAGTGTGAACGCAGAAATAGAAACCACGCAACCAGCATTTTGTAAGAACTGACAGAAGATGGGCTAAATATTTCAAATTCCCATCTCTTCATGTTTGTTGGGTGCAACCACATGCTTCATCTCTTCTGATAGCAACTTCTTCCCCACACAGATGTATGTCAAAAAGGCATGTTAAAATTCACCATCACTGCAGATGTCTTTATTTGTGCACTGTTCAAAGTGTACTAAAATCTTACTGGATTCGCATGGTCTTGATTGGACTCGACTCGGTTGGTGTGCAACCTCCCGACCGTGTCTGAATGGACTTAAATCGACTCTGTTGGTGGGTACGCGCCCTTACACTGGCTTCAATTTTGTTTGCGACACGTCAATAGAAAGAAGCACATTTCCGTGGTCGAGGAAAAACACAAAAAGTACATAAGGATGCTATCTACTGCTGACAAAACCAAATACTAGCACAAGTCAGCATGAACTTACAAAAAAAAAAACCTGTGCTTCAAAATATTTTGAAAATGTGGAACAGCCATTTGGACACAGCAGCGATACACAACTCAGAGACAAATTGGTTCGCTGTGAGTTTCAAACCAGGAACTGATGAGATTCACCCACTTACTGAACAGTGTTAAAATACAATAGTTTCAATTCATGTCCCTTTCATGTTGTGTCAAGGTTAAATCCTTCTACATTCATGGCAACTGCAAACTCACTTCTGCTGTAGGAACCACAGAACTGGACATTTCATCATCACTGAGTGATGCACAGTCTTCTGCGTTGTTGAGAATGCTTTCCAGTGTTGGGGTACAGTCAACTGGAGGGATGTCATACTCTTCATCATCCAGCTGAAAATCAGAAACATGAGCCAGCCAACTTATATGGTAAGAAACAAGAAGTTCTGAGAAGAAAATGTAACACCCACTTTCCTTAACATCTTCTGAGGTATATACTGAGGCCAGGAAGATCCTCAAACTGATAATTACACAATTTGTTTTCCCATTTCTATACATGACTGCCACTACTACTGATTCACACTACAAAAAATTTCAAACAATGGTCTGCTTTTGGGTTTCCGCACTATGTGGTGTTTCTGTGTTCTGTGTTTCAAAAGAATGTACTGCCTCCATCTAGTGATTTGCCTGGTTCAAGTCAAGGGCTGAATTGACAGACAGGATGAAATGTTCTTGATTTCAAACTTTTGCCGTGTTCTGAATGTTGTATGCTTTCTTCTGGGCATGTAAAATTCAGACGCCGGGGAACTACCCAGAAGAAAGCACACAATAGGATGAAATGTGTCAGTTATATGCAATGGTGTGAGGGTGTTTGGCTAATCACAGTGACAGGTGGAGGTAAGTGGAAATATGATTGTACTGGGCCAGTGGGAGTTAATTTCCAAGAATGACCCATTTTCCAGGCTTCATCAGTGGGTGTGGTGGAGATCCGAGCTAGTCCGAGCACCTGAAATTTCTTGCAGGTGCATGGACTGGATCACAAGGGAAGCAACAGAGATCAAACTGCATCCAAACATGAACTGGGCAGGAAAGTTTCTCTCTGAGTAAATTGTGGAAAACCCTAATGCATTCCCTCAAGAAAAGAAGGCAGCTTGTGTTATCCAAGAACATTAACGTCTTGCCATCATGGCAGCAAGAGTTCCTTCCTTCAGTAGTGACACCCATAGTGCAATCAAGCTCGTCCAAGTTCTAATTGCACCAAGTGAACAGCAAACAGAGACTGGACCACAGCCACTGCCCACATTATCGCCACATATTCTGCTGGTAAAGCTCTGGAAAAAGAGCTATCTTGGAAGTTCTAAATCACACTGACCTAGGAGAAGCCTATCTCCTCTTCCTGCCTTGGCCAAACACCCTCAAAGTGTCCTACATAACAGACATATATCTTCCTCCCTATCAATTCATCAACCAAGCTAACTAATCAGTCATACAGATGGACATAGCATATTCATCCAAAACATCAGAAATGATGCAGGAACCTAAAAGAACACCATCCTTTTATCAAAAGCTGCAGTCAGAACCTGAAAATTCAAACATTAAATCTGTTGATGTGAAATTCCAGTTTTGAAACATCATTAAGTGAGATCTGACATCCCTGTGGCAGTGTTAATGAGCATTCAGCCATTTGGGTCATGTCATATGGCTTAGTAGGAAATTAGAGATGTTTCAAAGTGGCTTGCTCTGAACCTGAATACAGTATGTTCTTCTGACATGTTGGTACCCACTTACCAAACCATGTGGTATCACAACTCAGAGCAACATAATCTCGTAGCTCTTCCTAGAATTTTTATACATGCTAACTGTACACAAAATAATGTCTACACATACAACTATTTACCCAATTATAAGGCATACCTCCACATGAGACAACCCCCTTTAAAAATCTTCACTTTCCAAGAAAATACCTATACAGAACATGTTTAACTTTGCACACAATTATAGGTCAAACCCCATTTTTTAGATGATGAAACTTCTTGTCTTATATTTGTGTAAATATGGTACACATGGTAACGTATTAACACCACCAATGTTCCTCTTTTGTGTTTGTTACTGAAGATGCTGTCAACATGAGACAGTCGTAAGTCACGTAATTGAACAGTCCTGTTGAGAGAATCTTCTCTCCTTAACCGTTCGGTTTAGATGCACAAATACTGTCTGTTTATTTCTCATACATTCTGTAAATCAATGAAAGTATAAAAAAACCTACTGGATACAGAGTAAAGTCAATATAACAAATCAAAAACACATATATTAATAACAAATAGGTTATGAAGAGATTTTAATGAACATAGTTCTAAGTGTGATTATAATTACAGTGAATTTAAAAATTATGTATAAACATCAAGGCAAATAGATATAAATAAAACTGTAATACAGATACACTTAAAACCAACAAAGCATGTGATGAAGTTTATGAATCATTTCATTAAATTTCATTAAAACCAGTGGCATACCGAGGGGGTGGTTTGGGGGGGTTAAACCCCCCCCTCCCCGAAATTCCGAAGGCCCTCCAAAATCGTGCCAAACTCAACCCGATTGTGAAAACTGTTAAAAATTGCTGAATTTAGGATGCCAACACCCCAAGATGTTTGGGAAAAAGGCAGTAAAATTCTAAAACTACTGCCGGTTCACAATTGTTTTACATTAGCAATGACAAATAAATTGGTTGTCATCACAAAAAGTCTTAAAGTACCAAAAATTAAGAAGGTTTTACTATATGAAATGAAATTTCTTGTACAAAATTACAGCTGCCTCCAGAACCCCTGACTAGGGGGCTACCGCCCCCAGATCCTGGTCCTCTGTCCTCAACTGAATTTGTTGAACCCAACCCGAACAAAATTCCTGGGTACGCCATTGATTAAAACCATTCAGTACACAATGGAATATTATTATAACAATAAATCAAGGAAACAGTTAAGAAAATGAAACAAAGACTGTCATTCTCTATTTACATTTAAGAATTCATCGAGTGAGTAGAAAGAATTAGTATGGGGGAAACCTTTTAATGCTGATTTAAATTGTCTGGTATTATCGGACAAGTTCTTAATCTGGGAAAGTGGACTATTACAGACTTTGATGCCAAAATAATAGATTCCTTTTTTATATATTGCTAAATTTGATGAAGGTTAATAAAAGTTGGAGTTTTGTCTAATATTTATGCTGGGGTTAATCTCTCGAGTTTACTTTGTACATATCTTTATTATTAATCACAAGTAGAAGTGAAAGTATATATTGTGACTGAAGAAGTGAAATTTTTAATCCCTCCTACATGTCAAATGGCAACTACTGCAACCTGAGTGATCATATAAAATCATGTTCTGCAAGTGTTGAATACAAACAGATTCCATCTTTCAGCATGAAGACACCACTACGAATCTTATGGCCTCACACCACTAACATAATTAAATAACTCTAAGTATATATCCTAGGTTACAAACCCTTACTCAGTTACAACAGAATCTTTCTGTGTGATCAGATACCCGTAAGTTGACCAACAACAGTCATGCACAAAAGAGACTGCAATATTTCAACTAAAGTAAGTATGGGTACAGTCTCCATAAGAATGTTAAACTGACAAAACCTAACAAAATAAAACCATACCAGGAGGGAGCACTGATGAAACAAATATTTCCCATGAACATGGCACAAAAGGGGATCCAAGCCATATTCTGCATTTTAACCAGCAATAACATTCAAGCTTTAAATATGAAGCAAGAAATGTATATATAATGCATTAAATGTAAGTTTCCTACACACTAGAGAAGTTACTGAGCAAAAAGTTATTACAAAACGTGTGTACACAAGGTCCACTCCCTCCCTTCTCTCTGATATCATATAAACCCAACCAATGAGATTGTTTTAGGATTCTGATTCGCCCTAGTAACATTCGACATATGTCGTTAGTTTTTGCTTGGGTTATCTAAACTTAACCTAACCTACAACATCACAGTGGTGAAAAGAGCACAAGGATCATCAGCTCAGTATCGGGACGCTTGTCTGGAATCTCTGAACATTCGTAAACATTTAAAGTGACACAAAGCATACATCTTGACAGTACATCTATCAGCTAATAGGCATTTACAGTCACTTGTGTTTTCGTAATGTGTAAAATCATTCATTCAATTCACTTTGCATTCTCAGCAGAGGCACAATGATTATAAAATGACATATACATTAAAGAAACACGTATAACTTTTTGTGAAACACTGCTGTTTTGAATAAGGGTATATTTATTTTTGACTGACACGAGAAACAAGGAATGAATGCAGAACTATAAAACGTATATTTCGGTGTCAATACACGCAATTGGTGTTACGAACTACTAGCATATTGAGAAAGAGAAACACGGGTTCAGCAGTGTCTATGCATGAAAGGCTTCAGTACAGTCATGATTTTGGGGTTGGACAGTCCTTTCATAAACACGTCATGTAACTTCATACTGTTTTAGCATTAACTTACCTCCTCAATATTCAGATTGAGCGACTCTGCAATTAAATTATCTGACTCGTTATTAAATGACACTCTTTCCTTATCTGCCATGTTATGGTGAACTCAAACCACACACACATTAAGAAAACATGTTACGCCTGCCAATGGGTACCACACCGGAGCTTCCAAAAATGCTGCCTTCTTATGGAGAAAGCACTGATGCCTTACTACGTACGGTGCCGTTAAAACTACAACTCAAAGGCTGCTTTCTCCATTCACGGAAGCCTAACACTAAACGTCACACATGAAATAAATATCCTTCCGCCACGAGGTGTTTCATGTGACATCTTAGCAGCATGCCGTTGGGAATGAGCTAAGTGCATTATCATCAATTAAAGTAAATGTGTTATTTACTCCTCAGACTATTGACACAGTTTTCTGTGCTTCTTTTTCTTACACGTTTGCCTGTGTGTTTTTTAATCTCCTTACCCGGTCCGCGATATCACAGCAAGATTTCCAGTGGGCGATCACTGTAGTGACCAGACTACTTCGTCTCGTAGGTGCTTTTATGCACACATTGGAAGGGATTGTAGGTTTCTATAGTTACGAATACATTAATTATTTACTAATATTTAGAAGTACTTAATGTATTAACGTATAAAATTTATTTATAAGAGAGGCTCTTTTTTGTTCCACAGTGCGAGTGTTTCGGCCGGGAACCAATCCTAGTGGTCGGCACCACGTGTATTTGTGTACGATAGATTTTTCGCGGTACAATCAATCCTCAAATTTGGAACGAACAATTTTAATTCCTCATAAATGATGCAGCTTGCAACACAATAACGACACGATACGTCATCACATCTTAAATAGCGTCCACCTCTTTTTCTGTAATCCATTTTACATTTCTGTGTGTGTGTGTGTGGGGGGGGGGGGTAACTGCAGCCTCAAATGTACCTTTTTTTACTGGCAAGGGTTACCATCCCCAGCAGAGTACGGAGCATTGATGGACTGTCAATTGGTGGCATAGAAAAATGGGAAATGCGTGGAGAAAAGCCTGCCCCAGTACTACTGTGTATCATAAATCCCATATATAATGCCCGAGCTTCCATACTGAGAAGCCAGCCTCTACATTGCATTACGCATGGTTTGGCTCACAGTCCAGTTCTAAATGTTATCCTGAAGTCACTCCAGCATGTACTTGGACATATTACTGACTCTCTGAAGAGGGAGGCAATGTGTTCCTCCAAAACGTCAGTACAACACGTGAATCTACGTAACACTTCCAGAAATTAAGATTCGGTTGGTTGTAAAGACAAGGTTTAATAGAACTTTTAAATAGTGCCTTTACTACAACATGTTGGTACCTACATTACACTACTTCTCCACACAGTTGCCATGTGAAAGGCACTTAATATATTGTGGGAACAGCTATTGTACGCCTGCGCCTAACAGGCAGCCACACGTCCTTTCAGCCGGCCCTGCGCAACGTCCTGTTTTCTCTTGGTCTCTCCTCGAACTCTGGCTAGCCAAAAATTTGAGACGCAGAAAAAAGTGACAATCACCTGGTGCAAGGTTTGAATTCTAGGGGTGTTCGGAAATTTCCCACTTGAACTGTTCGCAACCCCGCTTCTTTCTTCGTCAGGATAATTTTTAAGCAACCGACACCATTTCCTTACATTCCTTTCTTTCATTGCACCTTCACCGTACACTTCAACAACAAAAGCGTGAATTTTCGCTAGATCAATATTTTTAACGTTTAAGAATCTTATCACCGACCTATTTCACAGGTAGCGAGATTTTCGATTTTCGTATTCATTTTTAACGACTACAGCAAATATGAGTAAAATTATATCGCCGTACTGCGCAATACAAGTGTTCCCTTTGACATAACAGCAGAAGAATGACTTTCACAGGAAGAGAGCGCGTCACCCGCGCGGATGCTATTAGCGATCTGTTCTTATTTCCAGGACGAGCCTTTTATATTATATCAAAACCAGGAAAATTATCTCGTTCTGTAATCCACCTTTCAGTAGATTCTACACCAATTAGATTATTTAACTCTTTAAAGCCTACCGGTCACGTGATGCACCACCAGTTTAACATTCAACAACTGTACGCTCTGCCCACACTGTATTTATGTGTTTTGTATTTATCTGAGAACAAACAGCGACTTGTGC
>Ga0123354_10018127_pt1 | contig 11037 bp, 9 predicted proteins | sample TergutLab28metaG_2_FD_97872 | JGI IMG/M metagenome (GOLD analysis project Ga0123354, IMG submission 97872) | Labiotermes labralis P4 segment gut microbial communities from Petit-Saut dam, French Guiana - Lab288 P4 | ecosystem: Host-associated > Arthropoda: Insects > Digestive system > Gut ... | reverse complement strand
GACTAAATACTTCAGCTGCTAAAAATATTAAACACTTAGTTGTTGATGTCAAGGGCCAGACTCTTCTGTCCGATTTTAAAAAAATTTGGACTTTTCCAACAAATTCCCCCCCCCCCCAACATAGAAATCCCCCAAAATTAAATTTCACACGAAAATCCGTCCAGTTGGTGCCGCGGTGATAAAAGCGGACAGGCAGAGACGGTCGGACATGGCAAAGCTGATAGCGGCTTTTCGCCCAAAGAATTGTAGATCTAGTACATACCCCTGGCAATGCTATGTACCGTTGCGAAGCTGCACGTTCATAGCCTATTTACCAATACAATTACAGAACTGGTCCCTCACTGCAATTCACATTTCAATAACAATTACACCTGCACAGAAGAGGGTAGACAGAACCAGCCACAGAACGCACCAGCCACGATTACTTCATTTCGGAGGCGCAAGATTCATTCCTGACAACCATAATTACATTTATATAAACAGGGGTGCACAATTTCGGACGCCATGTCGGAGTGGCAACTGGAATTTGTATGGCGGAGCCTAATATTTTGTGGGTCCTCGCCATAGAAGTTGCTTCGTATCTTCTTTCGGGCAGCTATATTTGTTTGGAAAAATTTGTGCATCCTGCAGTTTATACATAATGCAACAAAACTGTTGGTAATTATTTTAAGTTTCGGTGCCACACCTGCCTTGTACGAGAGCAATTCCAAAATCAACCTCCGATTGGCTGGTTAAAAAAATACAATACAGAGAACAAAACTTTACTATATGAAACAGTTACATGCATAACTGCATTACTTCTCCACATAGTTGCCATCCACATTTAGGCACTTGTACCGTGACACTAGTTTTTGTAGTCACTCGTCAAAGAACGGTGCCGCCAAGTTGTGCAGCCAGTTGTTGACTCCATCCATGAGCTCTTCGTTGGTGTGGAAGCGCTCGGTAGCCAACCAGACCTTCATCTTGGTGAAGAGATGGTAATCGCTTGGTGCCAGGTCCGAACTGTAAGGAGGGTGGTCGAAAATCTCCCACTTGAAGAGCTTGATTAAAGCATTTGTGCGAGCCGCGGTGTGGGGCCGCACGTTATGGTGCAGGAGAACGACGCCTTTAGTGAGCATCCAGCGTCGCTTTTTGGGTGGAATCAAACTCCGAAGCTTATTTGGCGTTTCACAATAAACATCTGACGTTATTGTGGTCCCTGGTTCCATGAATTCTGTCAACAAAATTCCCTTACGGTCCCAAAATACGTACCTCACAGCTGACGGGATCGGCGATGATAGTGTCCACGTTTCATCATTAATACCTCCTACACTAAGCAGCGAAATTGTATGAGGGTAGGCGTCCAGCGATAACAAACCTTACTTGTTACTACTGAGCCTGCGCTTTGGCGCTATAACAACGCGTTTCTTTTTACCAACCAATCAGAGGTTGATTTTGGAATTGCCTACGTATGATGCAAATAACCCCCATATATCACACGATTTTTCAGCAATTAATTCGGCCAACTCCAAGAGGGCACTTAATAGCCCAAATTACGGTACATTAGCATTTTAACAGCCACTCAGTTGTGCGTGATGTCAGGATTCCGCTGCGGTGTATAGAGATCCTCGGTCGCGCTTGATACATGCGAGGACAGAAAGACGGACGGACACGATGCAACTAAAAGACACTTTTTGTTACAACGCGAACGCGCCTAATAATGTCCTCTGCAAAAAAAAAAAAATGAAAAGCAATATTGGTCACAAAAGAGACCCATAAAATTTTGTCGAATTCTACAGTCCATAAGAAGGTAACGCACCTTTATAAGGCAGATTTGCCATGGAATATTCATATACTGCTTACATGTGATCATGCTACAGAAACGTAAACATAACGATTCGGAAGCGAAATGAATTTCAGTATTCGACCACCGGTGATCCTAACCCGTTTCTTCACTGACCATAATTTCAGGCTGTGTAGAGCTAAGCCTCATTTTCTGTGGCATAACCAGAGTTTTGTTTGATGGTGGTCTTAATCAATTAACCATGACAGTACATATCGACCAGACCACGATACGTCATATTCCAACAGATACTGCCTTGGAGTGTACGCAGGCGTACTTCGAAAGTCGGAAGCGTCACTACAGTGAAAATAAGTATCAACGTTTAAAAAAAACAGGTCTACAGAATTTGGCATAAGTATTAACAAAGATGTGATAATTAAACTGTAAAATCAATAACAGGACAATTTACTCATTCCACAGTACAACTTTACGAACCAGAACTGCAAAAATAGATTCCTATATAAAAAAATAGGTTTTACTGGGTGCAACCGGAAGTACCATTCAGCGGCTCTTGGTTCATCCAGCTAGCCAAGACACACGGAGTGTTCTTAACTCCGCAGGTCCAGACTCGTGTCCACGAAATTCCCACACATAATGATGATAATTACGGTGATGATATTAACGGGGCCGAGTAACATCGCGCTGGACAGTCCGGGGATCGAATCCCGGCAGGGACACGAGACTTTCTCTTCTTTAAAAACGTCCACACCGTCTCTGTGTCCGACCCAACCTCCCACTCAACGGGTACCGAGATTCCTACCCGGGAGTAAAGCGGCCGGAGCGTGTAGCCGACTACTCAATTTCATTTACAGCCAAGGTTAAAAATGAGAAGAGCTGTAAATCTACTCCCCTACATGCGCTCATGGAGTGGACTAGGACACCTTTACCTTTTATAATAATAATAATAATGAAAATAATAATGAATTTACCCCCTGTGGCGCTGCGGCCCAACGCGGGCCATGGCCTCCTCCCCTTGAGGTTTCTAGATCACACACAACGACGCATCACAGTCGGTAGGACTCCTCTGGACGAGTGATCAGCGCGTCGCAGAGACCTCTACCTGACAACACACAACACTCACAACAGACAGACATCCATGCCTCCGGTGGGATTCGAACCCACAATCTCAGCAGGCGAGCGACCGTAGACCTACGCCTTAGACCGCACGGCCACTGGGACCGACAATAATAATAGTGAATAATAGTAATAATTTATTCGCAATTATGCAACAAAACTATATCAAACCCAGGGGCTATTTTCATCAAAATAATGCAGAAGTATGTGTGTTTGTGCGCCGAAATTAAGTGACATGGAAGAAGAAGCGCCCAGTTTTCAGGTATCCTTCCGCAGTTCGACCCGAAGGAGACTAAAACTTCACTAAGGCGACCGCAATTCCAATTCGATACAACCCAAACAAAATTAATACCCATTATCGCGCACACAGCTAGCTTAGATTCCGAAGCTCAGACGCTAGTCACGCACGCACGGACGCACGCGCAAACACTCACACACTCAATTCCCGTTCAGTGCATGCACAAGGTCCCCCCTGACCTCTCTATCTTTGATCCGTCCATTCAGAAATCCAATATTCAGATTAGCACAGAATTACCTGCATTAAAAAGCAGCCACACACACACACACGTCACATCATGCGTGAAAGTGTATTACAACTAGATTTTACTGCAAAGCACCAACACTGTTCTCAAGTTTCTTAGAATCGATTACTAAACAGGATGTCTATCAAACAGTTGTACTTCGAACTGCGAATCTACAGCTACGGCAAGGAAAGTAAACACTTAAATCTGAAATAAAATTCAACTGGTCAACTGTTCGTCCAGATGTCGCAGTCTGACACCCACGGGAAGCTGCTTCGTTTCCACACAGGATACATTAATTTCAGGTTATGTGGTCTCCATACTCTCCTCATTTCCATGCGCAGTGTCATTTGTATTAAGTTCCTCCCGCCCAGTATACCAAAACTGCTACGAACGACAGGCTGTCATTTATATATATATATATAGTGAATCTAAATTCCGCCGGGTCCTGTAGCCGTGCGGTCTAATGCGTAGGCCTGCGGCCGCTCGTCAACTGAGACTGTGTGTTCGAATCCCACAAGAGGCATGGATGTCTCTCTGTTGTGAGTTGTAAGATAGAAGTCTCTGCGACGAACTGTGTCAGTGGTAGTCACCAAATTCAACCATACCAAAAAAAGAACGCGGTAAGTTCGCTCCATTGTCAAGACAATGCTGATTTCTATTTTTTATGTTGATAGGATGGACAGTGCAGAGGAAGTTTTTTTCCCTCCAGGACAACAGTAAATCAGCAGTTTTACTTGAATGTGTTGAAATGATCGCGTAAGAACCTGCGACGAAAACGTCCAGAAAAGTAGCACAGTGGGGGGACTGGTTCTTGCACGATGACAATGCCCCCGCCCACACTGACTTAAGCGTCCAGCAGTTTTTGGCCAAAAATCAAAATGATGGTGGTGTCCCACCACCCCTACTCATCATGACCTCGCTTCTTGCGACTTCTTTTTGTACCCACGGATGAAGCAGGTTTTGAAACGGAGGCGTTTTGCTAACGTTGCAGAGGTTCAGCGAGAATCGCTGGCGGCATTTCCGTTGAAGATTTTAGAAAATGTTTCCAGCATTGAGAGCAGCGCTGGGACCGCTGCATCCAATCACAAGGGGAGTACTTTGAAGGGGACTAAAGTTTAAAACTTCTAAGAATATTAAACACTTTAATGCACAACATATAATATGTAGATACAATTAAAATTATAACATATTTAAAAGTGTTCCAACATGTTTCGGATCACAGGAGATCCATCATGAGGGAACCTTGTACAGTGCTTGGCTAAAAATTACAAGAATGATTCTATCGTGCCCGTTGACATGGACAAGGTCGGTGTTATGGCAGCATATTGTGACCCGTTGTGTGTGTGTGTGTATAGTTCACTGTATATGAAGGCACACTGAACTACACACACGGTCACAATGTGCTGCCATAACACCGACCTTGTCCATGTCAACGGACACGATAGAATCATTCTTGTAATTTTTAACTAAGCACTGTATGTACGAGACCTCCTGATGATGGTTCCTCTGTGATCCGAAATTTTAAATATTTTATAATTTTAATTGTATCTACATACTCTATACTGTGCATTAGTTGGATAATAAAGTGTTTAATTATCATTGATGAACGGCGCAAACATGAACACTTCTACGAATATTTTAAATAAATTTTTTGTAACAATTCAGGAAAATTTTGGCCCCCCCCCCTCTTAAGATTCGATGTGTTGATACGACTTCTAGTCAGGTCTATTTACATTACAACCATGCTACACGTTTCAGCATCACCATGCCTCCTACAAACAGACGCATGAACGAACTGTTAGTCATGCAACGCACTGTTCATAAGACAGGTACGGATTTACGCCATATGTACAAGCACTAAACCCTGTTGTAAAAAAACGTAGTCATTTCCCACATTTTACTCGTGGAATAAATAAATTCCTTTCATGCCACGGAGTCCACATATAACACGGCTAATATTTATAACTATTTTATGAATAATCAAAGTACACCTAATAATAATAATAATAATAATGCTTACACGTCTATGTGTGGGTCGGAATAGCGTAGTCGATGTAGCACCTCGCTACGGGCTGGACGGTCCGGGGATCGAATCCCAGTGGGATGAAATTTTCCGCATCCATCCAGATCGCCCCTGGGGCCAATCCAGCCTCCTGTACCATGGGTACCGGGCCTTTCCCGGGGGTAAAGCGGCCAGGGCGTGACGCTGACCACCCACCACCGTCTACCGCCGAGGTTAAAGAGAGAGGGGAGCCATACCGCTACTCGTCCGCCTGGGCCTTCATGGCCTGTTCTAGGCTGCACGTTGTCTTTTTGTCTGCACGTCTGTCATAAGACGGCACAGCGATGTCGAAACGTGTAGCATGGTCACAGAGTACAGACAGGCTGCTGTGCGTCTCACAGTTCGAGAAAAAAAAATATGACATTAGTGCTAGATATGTTTGGTTTTAATCAATACGACACTTCGATAAACTGCGATGTGCCATCATGGGTCACGTTAGACATTCTGTTAGAAACGTACAGATTGGCATTTAAGCACAGTTTAATATATCTGTAAACATGCGAACAACAGGATACATACGCATTAAACAATTAACTTGCTCTTACTTTATCTGTGTCTCTATTACGCTCGAGAAGTCAAGCTCAGAAATACTGACTCTGCTGTTCAATTTTTTTTTTTTTTCAGTGGACCAAATTACTGGCCAAGAATTCTCATGCTGTCTCCCACATATCAGACAGTATTAATGTTTTTTTTCCCCCCCCCCCAGCAAACGGCGTAATGTATGCACCAAGGAAATACACCAGCAGCGTTTCGTACGGAGACTCCAGTCTTCAGAAATAAGTCGTTGGTTGAGTAATTCCCGATGTTTCGAACGACTGCACTGCCTTCAAAGTCAAGCAGTCAAATTGACCCTGGAGATGAAGGCACTTCGATCCTTCTAAAAGCCGGGAGAAGCTACTCGCCCAATGACAAGGCCTTGTACCTTCATCAGATCCAGTGTTACAGTTCCCTTTAATGCAACAGCACCGGACTGTAACAGCGCAACGCGAACAAAACCTTATCATTTTCACAGCGCAATGGCGCTCACGACAAATAATTATGACGGCCACATTGCACCCAAAACAAAATAAATCGCAAATTAAGGTCGCCAAAAGAAAGGAAACGGAAACTGTACGCATATGTGCACTCTCCGTAGATCCAGACACGCCTCTCCTGCCGTCTTTCAGCTGCTCTCTTATTACGCTAACTGTAATGTTCGCACAATATGACAAATTTACGTGGATGGAATGGGCGGATCATGCAGAACGCATAGGGGATACGAGGATGTGTGTTGCGGTGAATCGCCTGTAACTGTACCGGGTTTGAGGTCCTCACTTGGCTATGAAGTGTACTGTCACCTAGGATGTGACACGATGTACCCTGAAAGATGCGCGTACCGACGTGTCGGACGAACGTGCCGACTACGTCAGAATTAGGTTCATCTGCCCTTATGATGGCAGCGCACTATATACATTGCACGTACATGCCGGCATGCGTTCATTTACTTTAACACAGTAGGTAGCGTACGTCAACGTAAAAAAAGTGGCGCGTTCGCATAACCACTCTTGCCACGGAAAAGCAACAATGCGTTTTCTGTATTGTTGAGCTATGTAAGTCAGCAATGGAAAATGACGTTGGTAGCACTGCTGCAGACAACAACGCTCCAATATTAAATATAACACATATTGATATGAATATTAAATCGAATCGCAAACAGATAACGTAGTCTGTGAGGAAGGGGACCGGTTCGACTGGCTCACAGCGGGGCACAGTGGTGGGCCCCTTGTCTACGTGTAAGGAAGCTGGGCAGCAAACGCCCTTTCCTTGAAGATCTCACACCATGCAGCTGGTTAGCCGTTTTATATTGTAACATGTAGGGAAGAACATTGGCCAAGGGTGCTGGAGAATACAGCGCTGAGGAGGGAGGAGGTACAAGGAGGACGGAGAAAGTTGCGTAATGAGGAACTTGGCGATTTATACTCGTCACTAAACACGATTAGGGCTCTCACGTCAAGCAAGATGAGACGGACGGGGCATATGCCAGGCACGGGGGAGGGAGAACAGAAATGCCCATACAGTTTTGGTTGGAAAACCCAAGAGGATGAGATCCTTTGAAAGGCATGAGTAGATTGGGGGATAATATTAAAATGGTGCATGTATAAACGTGACGGGTAGGAGTAGGCTGGATCTGGCTCAGGACAGTGGGGCACGTGGCCGGCTGTTGTGGACACGGCAATGAACCTTCGGATTCCATAATATGCGAGAAATTTCTTGAGCAGCTTCTCAAGTACGACTCCTTTCCACGGAGTCAGGCATGCTACATTACAACATGCCTCGCCTCAGGTGTATCCAAAACGCCTCGGAATAAAATATAATTATGCTTGCGTAAGGAAAGGTTTGGTACCTTAATAAACCTTAAAAACAGTCATTCCGAATTACATCTTACAAAATATCAGCAAAAGAACATCGAATGAATGTTACCTAGACGACCAAGATCAATTATGGCATGGAGAAATGTTTAGTAAATACATTATCTTCACATGTTTCATACAGACAGACATACACATAAGGACCATCTATCTTGCTAGACCTATAGAAATTTGTTAGCAAAATAAAAGAAACAAAAAAAACACTCGAATACGAGTCGAATCATTGTCCCTGAAGGTGAGGCACGTAGAGAAACGGAACACAACCTTCTTCTTTTTTCATGTACTTTTTTATTTCATTTTTTCTTACCTGTTGGGCTCCTGGTATTACGCATGGCCATGCAACCTTTCTACTACCCAACCTACAAATATAAGCTTGTTTGTACCAATACAGTCCCGAACGACACGAAAGGGCCGTAAACAATGCTGGTGGCCATCACATCATTAATGAATGTGCTCGCGTGTACTGAAATTACAAGATTAGCCTGAGGACAGAAAATTGGACGATAGACACCCAACTTCCTAACGACAAACTTCTGACACTGCGTTCCTGACCAGATGTTAACGAAGAGTTGTCACGATGCGTGACATGGGGGACCGGAGTTGGAGATCCAATCAGTTTAACCTCGGGGCCAAGCGGAGGAGAGTGGCCAGCTTGTCGTCCTGGCCGCCTTGCACCCTGCTCCAAACAGCTCCAGGTACACAATACGAGAACTTTGGAAAAGAAAAAAATCTGTGGGCCGAGGTGTGAATTGTACCACTCATTCCCTACGACTAGTCCTTACACCATAAACTGTACCGAATATGCGCGCTATCTCGGCTTATCCAAACGTTATGAAAGAAGAAAAGAAATGCTTAGTTTCACTTTTCAATGTGCATATTAAACGTGCACACACACACACACACACACACACACACTCACACACACAAACACACACTCACTCCCTCTCTCACACACACACACACACTCACTCTCTCACACACACACTCACTCTCTCTCTCTCTCACACACACACACTCACTCACTCTCTCCCTCACACACACTCTCTCTCACATACACACACTCTCTCTCTCTCGCACACACACTCACTCTCACACACTCTCTCTCGCGCACACACTCACCCACTCTCTCACACACACACTCTCTCTCTCTCACTCACTCTCACACACACTCTCACTCACACACACACACACTCTCACTCACACACACTCTCTCTCTCTCTCACACACCCCTCCCACACCACCACACACACGCACTACACACGGAGATATACAAATATCACGGGTTCATTTTAATTCTCAAAACGGTACTAAAAGCTTCGAAAATCTGACCCTTTCTACGAAACACGTCGTTTATAAACTCTCGTCCTTCTGTTTTAAGCTAATTTCGTGTACCAGGCCAACAAAATTAATCTGTGCTGCCATCTCTGAACGGTAACAGCTAACTAGTCACTGCTATTCAATAATCGATATTATATGGATGAACTGTAGACATGCGTTAAAACATTTATACTGTCGCCTCTAAACACGCACAGAACACGTGGAAACATTGCTGTAAGCGAGAGAATCGATGTGTTTCGGATTTGATGTCGACAAGAAATTGTAACCTGCTGAACTGTAAATACACTCTGTTCAACAAATGCACTTCTGTCAAATTACAGTACAGAAGGAGTTAGGTTCCCGGTAGGGGGTCACCTCCATCCCACCACGTGTAAAACGGCTTCGGAGTTTGTCGAAAATGAAAAAAGACTGAGTAACTGGCGCTCTTTCGGCGCGGACAATGCAGCCGGAGCGTCGCGCTGCACACTGCCTCAGCTACATACATATGTTGTTAGGTCAGCACCTCTGTACGACCCTGTTGTTTACTGCTCAGACACTGATGCCACTTCGCTTCATAATTCGTTTATGATGTGCTTCATCAAGTGGATGTGAGCCGGGATAGCTCAGTCGGTATAGCGACTCACTACCGGCTGGACGGTCCGAGGATCGAAGCCCAGTGGGGCAAGATTTTCAGTACTCGTCCATACCCGCCCTGGGGCCCACCCAGCCTCCTGTACAATGGGTGCCGGGTCTCTTCCCGCGGGTAAAGCAGCCGGAGCGTGGCGTTGAGCAGCCACACACACCTAGCGCAGATGTTAAAGAAAGAGTAGATATAAATCCACTCCCGCTCAGGGCCTTCATGGCCTGTTTAGGGTGAAATTTACTTACACAATGCGGATACCACGCCCAAAGAGTTTCTTCGCATTTCGTATCCAGCCCAGACTGGTCTTGGGAAAGCACCTTTGCAACACGGGTACCAAGTTTTTTCTCGCGCTAAAGACAGCGGAAGCTTCATGCACTCAAAACGCTTTCTGGTGCCGTGGTTATGCGACAGATTCTATATTATACAAACAGTTACACGTGTCTAAACTGTTTGCTTAAAGAAGCATTGCCCACCACGCTTCTTACATATCAGTCTATTGTCTCGCGATATTATCGAACTCTCTTCCGGGTTTATTAATACAGAGGCAACAGCATTAGAAATTCCGGCCAACCAGAGGAACTATGAAACTGGGACGCTATGCAGGACTAAGAGTTTATCTGTTCAAGTTTTCGAACTTGACTATAACCTTTTTTTTTGCAAATTAAAGCACAACATATACGGGGGAAAGATGGGGGCGGGGGGGGGGGCCTCCTCAGGCAATGCTTGCTTTTTCTGTTGAGAATTTGCAGCGGAAGAAACCTGAGCAGCGTCTGGGCCAACGTTTTGACGAAATTGTGACAACACTGGAAAGGCTACGTTTGGGGAAAAACCTTTTGAAGTTTGTTTTTGGAGGTATGCATTAAAAGCATGCAGTGCAACGTACATTCTGGGTACCAGGTCACTATTTTCTATATGACCGAGGAAAATAAAGGAAAATTTAGATTGAGCTATAAACAAATTGCATTTAAAAATTCGATTCGTATCACGCAGTAAGTTCTTAGTCTTGGTTATCAAATCCAGTCAGCTGATTTAGTACATTCGTCTCTCGCATTTCGTGGGGGTTAAGTTCCAAAACCCCAGCGAAAAAAAAAAATCCGTGCATAAATGTCCACCTCCCCCCCCCCCACCCCCCAACTAATACATAAAATAACTGCACATACTCATATTTGCCAGTGACAACTGTAATG
>Ga0123354_10018126_pt1 | contig 11037 bp, 3 predicted proteins | sample TergutLab28metaG_2_FD_97872 | JGI IMG/M metagenome (GOLD analysis project Ga0123354, IMG submission 97872) | Labiotermes labralis P4 segment gut microbial communities from Petit-Saut dam, French Guiana - Lab288 P4 | ecosystem: Host-associated > Arthropoda: Insects > Digestive system > Gut ... | reverse complement strand
TTTATATATATATATATATATATATATATATATATATATATATATATATATGTGTGTGTGTGTGTGTGTGTGTGTGTGTGTGTGATTTCACGATGTTCTCTTGCCCGTGAAGCCTATATTTACTTTCCGGCCCGTCTGTAGGAAGTTTACCGACCCCCTTCCTAGACGTTTGGCCATCAGTATTTCAAAGTTCTCCTTAAACATGACGGACACTGTCCGTCGCCACGGAACTTCTGTCTTTATCCGTTATCGGATAGGCCTGTATAATTACCTTCTCGTTTCGGCGCCGTAGAAATATCTCGCCACCTACAGCACCGACGAACTGTTTCTAAGGGACCCGAAACTTTATACCTGACAACGGAAACAGACATGATGTCTGAATCATTGTTTGGGGGGAGGGGGAGGCGCTGAACAGTGCCCAAAATAATTGCCGTGTTAATTGAAACACATCGATTTCGGAAACATTCACACGTCGCTGGCTTTATTTTTCTGTGTAACATCCTGGTACGTGTCACAGTGCTCTGCGTTTCCTGTATGCCCCTTTCGGTCGATTGTCACGTACTCCGTAATGTGCAGCGTACTGTATGTGGTTACAGTTATTACCGTCAATGGAACGTTGCGATGCCTAAATTCAATTGCGGCCCAATCGATTACCATCCGTAATGGAATATGATGCGTCAAGAGTCATTTTCCCCTGGTGACATCTGCATAGGAGAGCCAATTTTTCTGGATGACTACTGTCATGCCTTTTTAATTGAATCTCTCACAGTCAGATTCGTATCGAATGTTGCGTCACAGTGTTAGGATATTAGTTCTGGTCGCCGTTTGTGCAGCGAGTCTTCTTATGAGCATGAAGTGACGTGGAATAAGTACGTACGGTTTTTCATTCCACTAAATGCTCTGCGCTTTGTGCTTGAGGTTCGCGCGAAAACTCCTGTATTTCGTGATGTAAATTGTATCTCATTATAATTTGATTCGTGCAAAATCTCTATTAGAACATGATGTAATTGTGCGTTATTATTATCTAATTTTAGCCAACTCATGTGTAAACCAGCAGTGTACTTGGTTTTATTTTCCCGATATGCTGAAGTATAAGGTAATACTGTGTTATAAAATTCTCTGTGTCATATTTCATGAAAATTCTCTGAACCAGCATAAGGAAAACAGTCGGTTTATTTTTGCAACACTTCGTTCCAAACGTGTTAAAAGTTACCTCTTAGAAATGGACTTATAAAACAGCACTCTGTATAAATAGCTGTGTAATGGCAGATTCTTTGTAGGACTAAAAAGGACATCGTGCGTATATTAGACAAAAACGTACAAGAGAGCTGTAGTTTCCCGAAAAAATTGGGGGAGTGGGGGATGTTGCTGAGAGACTTAGGAATATCGCCCTAACCCAGCATAACGAAGAGCAAGTTAGTGAAATAGGAGTGGACTGCTACAGAGGGAATTAATATGCCTCGTCTTACTGCCGACGACATCTGCTCACGAAAGGTACAGAGCAGAGTGGGAATGCAGTGGCGCAGTGTTGCCTCAGTGAACTGACCTCTGCTCAGCGAGCTTGAAGCAGACACAGTCTTACTTCGACTGACTTCTGAACACAGCTCACTACTTTCGCTTATTTTACAGCTGTTTTATTGAAATAGGACGAGAAAATGCGGGCGAGGCAAGTTATCGTGTAGGGCAACTTAGCAAGATCGTGTCCCATTTCGTACAGGTCACCATTTTGTTCTACTCTTTGCCACCGCAGTGGTAATTATATGTACCACATGCTTAGGCGCGGTTGCAAAGTTGGGAAAAGTGACTACTAGCTTCGTCATGTCTGTCTGTCCGTCCGTCCGCATGGAACAAATCAACTCCCACTGGACGGACTGTCATGAAATTTGATATTGAACTACTTTACGAAATCTGAAGAGAAGATTGAAGTTTGTTTAAAATCTGACAAGAATAGCGGGTACCTTACATGTAAATATGTATACCTCTGTGATAATATATCGCCGATTTCTTCTTACAGTGAGAAATGTTTCAGACAAACGTTGTAGACAAAATTAAAATACACATTTTATGTTACAGTAACTTCTTTCCAAAAATGGTACCGTTTCTGAGATAGTACGGTAAAGCCGGACAGGTCACAGTTGACAATATAATACGGCACCTGCGCATTGCATCCTGGATGACTATGGCTACAAGCACACATTCAGAACATTAAGTACTTATTGCTTTAGCTCGGCAACGATGGTTACGCTAACGCGCGTCTATGTTACGTTTATATGTACATTGCGATTCTTGTTATTAGTAAAGAACGCACCGTTGTATCCCCAAACTGCATTTACAATTTTGTGTGATTCTTAAAATAATCGGCGATTACTTCCCCATCGGGTAAAACAGATTTGTCTTCATGGGGTAAACGTAGAGTGTTGTCTGTGCTGTTCGAACTTATTGTCAAGTGTTGTTTAGACAATTTGTTGCTGTAAACGGGCAAACTCTTAAAGCAAAATTGAAAGTGTAGGTGTCGACTATTTTACTTTGTAAACTTGGCATGTTTTTCACGCTGTGTATTGTGTGTTTAACTTTTAAAATACCGTTTCACATCAAATAACACGATTGATAAAAAAAATATTTTCCTTTGCCTGTTGGTCTTTTAATAGTGACGGGCGATTTTTTTACTGTTAGGTGAGAGGTGAGTTTTTAAATATGCGGATCGACCTCTTGCTGAAACTGTTAAATCGTGGGCTTCCAACCCATATTTGCGGTCCGGTTTGCGAGCCGGACTTGGAAAAATAATGATACGTGGCACACTTAACCGCCTAAATGATTGTGTAATCCTTATGGTAAATACATAAATTACAAATCTGGTCGAGGTTCGCAGGTTTTGAGAGCCATGCTTTAATACACGTATTTCTCTATATGGCGGGTTGGGGTCATGACAATGCAAATATAGAAGGCCATGTCTCTCAGTCTGGCTTTGCTTAGAAGCTCTTGCTGAGCTTACATAGAACACTGGAAAGCTGTATTTCTCGGCAGCATTGGTGTGTTTAGCAAATTACTGAATAATCTCACGGCTGAAGCTCATATGGGCTGTAACATCCGCTCAAAAATTACCCAGAAATGAGCACTTGGTCTTCTTAACTTTCTGGTACGTAACTGTTCTTAGTTCCATCATCCCTTACAATGTGTTGAAACATATATTCTAGCTGTATTTTCGTGAAATAATATTTATTGAAGTATTAAAACTTGTTTGAACTTCTTGCTTCGTTCTTAATTAAACATGGAGCTTGTTTATTTGCGAAGTTCTTACGCTTCCTTTTTAGGAAAGATTGAGATCCTGTAAGGGGAAAGACCTCGGAGTCAAAACTTCTCAAACTAGAGGCACATCCGCTTCCAGATGGCATTGCAACACTGGCTGATTTCTTCAAGCAGTTATAAGAATACAAGGCTTTGTATAGTGTGCATGTCTCCTTCGGTGACACTAACACAATTTCTTCTCGCACATCCACAGTTGCACATCTTGTAAGGCAATTTGAAATTGGACTTAGATTTGTATTCATCCTAGTTGTATAGGTCTCAATGTTCACATCCATGACGGCTCTGGGGCCCCACCCAGAGGGTCCCAGAAGCTGTTTCACCGTTAGTAAATGAGGCTGGATCACCCCCGTCTTATGTGCTTTGGGAGAGGTGCGTCTTTGTCTATGCCTGTCGCTGATATATGTAGTTCATGTTTCTTCGTCTGCCGATAAATACAACTTTTGACTTCCATGTGAGAGTATCCCCTTCTAATTGTGACCGGATTCCGGCTGTTTTGACATCCTCTACCAAACTCCAGTATAAAAAGAGGCCACAATACAGAAGTACCGACGTTAAAAGTACCCGATGTCAAATGACAGCTAAACTCTCCGATGTTTCTGAAATAATTTTACCTGCAAGGTAATGTCATTAACTCAATAAATCACAAGAATGAACCTTTGAACACTTCGCCACTTTTATTGACATACAATTTTCATGCACATGCTGCCAATGTAATAGGGCCTACGCAGATATTTGAAATATTCCTTAAAAAAAAAGCACTGGAGAATGTGGAATATATCAACTCTTTGGGTACCCCGATAAAAATGATACAAGATTATGTACGCGTAAATTTAAATCCAGTATTGCCATGGTAAAAACAGTATTCGGTAAGAAGGTTTTCACCGGCAACTTGAACGTAAATATGAGGAAGAAACTAGTAAACTAGTAAAAATTTGAAGCATACCTTTGTATGGTGCTGGAATTTGGACACTTCGGAAGGTAGACTAGAAATACCTTAATGATTTTGAAATGTGGTCCTGGAGAAGCATGGAGAAGATCAGTTGGACCGGTCTGGTCAACAATGAAGAAGGCCTGCAGAGAGTCAAGGGGGAAAGAACAGCCTGCATACAGTAAAACATTGGAAGGCTAAGTAGTTTGGTTACGTCTTGTGTAGGAACTGCCTTCTAAAACACGTTTTTGAAGGAAAGATGGAAGGGACGATAAGAGGAATAAGGCGTAAGGAGCTGCTGGATGTCTTCTAGAAACGAGAAGATACTGGAACTTGAAAGAGGAAGCACTAAATCGCACACGATGGAGAATTAGCTTTGGAAAAGGAAATGGACTTACCGTAAGACAGAATACATGATGATGATGACTATGACGACGACGACGATGACGATGATGCTTTTGGACGTTCATTAGTTGGTCATCTTCAGTATCCGTGATTACATAACATGTCGTGTAGTTCCCACGCTGTAGCGTCTCAAAGCCTTCAGTTTTGACATTTTAGGTCTCTCTTATGGTAAACAGATGCGGTCGTCTCGTCGCGAATCCCACCTACTGCGAGTTGTATCGCTTTTCCTGGATCTGTGAAAGCGACTGCTGCGATAGTCTATGTAAGCGGAAACTGGGATATTAGTAATCAATTCCCTATTCTCTCACATATCTTTTAGTCATCATTCATAAAGATTCTTCTCAACGATTGATAGATCGTCGTAAAAATAACCAACGAACTATCTTTGCTTTACAGAGTTTTTTTGTGTTTGAAGCATTGCCCCTCTACGTGATGCAGAAGGAGTCAATTCATCAGCGTTAAGCCACAGATACGCGCCGCTGTGTTGCGGCTAGCTAATGTACTGAATAAATGCTTGGTGGTGTTGAATGGCACAACTCATTTCATGCGAACTGTGAGCTGGCGATCACAGCAGGTTTCTGTAATGCTGTCTATATACTGGGCGTGTTCCTTGCCTCACCATTTCGGTGTATCTGTGTACATTATGGGGGACACAGAACTTGTATTCAATAGCCCCTTCAGATTCCTAACCCACAGTTGCATGGATCATGATGTTAAAAATTCAATGTGACATTGGAGAAGACGTAGGAATTTGTTTAACGTTCCTGTCAGTTACCTACATTATATAACGTCGGTGGTAGGTGAATGAAAAAACAAACGTAAGTATGGGGAAAGTAGAACCGTCCCAGTATCCCTTTCTGCTGCACAAATTCCAGTTGGGGTGGCCTGACATGACCCATTTTTCCGCGGTGAGAAGACAGCCACTAAGTGTCTGCGTCTTCACGGCTTAAGAAAAAGGACGCAGGTCACGGCCGAAGCCTGGCGCTTGTGCTCGTTTTCGGTACATCCCAGTTTCAAATTTCGCCCCGAGGACTGTCTGTCTTGACTCGGGCCCTTGTGAGATTCCTCACTTCCTCCAGGCAGATTTCAGGGTTGTACCTCACACAACGACACAGCAGCTTCCTTCACGTCCGCTCCGATTTATTACCTGATCATTCGTCTCTTCTACGCTATATAATCTGACCTACACTAACAGCGGCGTTAAACGATCCACGAATTAATAAACATGAACAAAATATTGGCAAAAGAAGTGGCAGGTATCGGCTGAAAGAAACGAAAGAATTCGGAGTGTGAAGTGGAGAAAACAACGAAATAATCGCTGTTGCAAGATTTAATGTTCTCACGGTGGCGGCTTTGAAGGATGCCTTCGTCTGAGATGAAACTCCGTTTCGTCTGGTAAATCTTTACCAACTGATGGTGTCACGTTCCATATGACAATAATCTTCATAAACGATTATCATCTTCTACATATCTGAGATGTTTACAATATCGTCTCCACACATAATCATAACGGTGTCGTTTCTGAAGTCTGGTGTCTGACGATGATCAGCGACCGTTGTAGTTGTGTCGTCAAAGTAGCACTGGAAATCAGCGATCAGGTTCGCCGTATCTGTGTTTCTTCTGCCTTGTATTCGGTAGAGATCTTGTTCGGGTCGTGGCCCGTCCATCTGCCTTGGCTGAGGTTTTCCCCGGTTTGCCATGTCAATTGTCAGTGAGCGAATAAGGCCGCGACCGCTTCCTCCCACATCACTGCAGGTCATTATTAATTAATTACCGCTGGCATTCGACCGAAATTATCTTGAAATACCGACAGCAGTGTTAAATACATCATAAATGCATAACTAGCGGTTATGTTTTTGTGGTTAGAATAGAGGGATCGAGATCCCGAAAACGAACATGGTTTTTTCCAGACTCTAGTAACCAGATGCCCGCGTCTCAAACTGTATGTCTCGTCTGCTTATTCGGTTCGGGGCATTTGCAGTGTAGTCCACTAGGTCATTAGCTTCTATATAACTATATGCATTGAAATTATGCCGGTAATAACCTGTCAGACGTTTTAGCTTATACCTGTCAAGAGAATGTGGGCCGGGTAGCGTAATTGGTATAGCGATTGGCTACGGGCTGGACGGTCCGTGGATCGAATCCCGGTGGAGGTGGGGCGCGAGATTTTCTGTACCTGTCTAGACCGGCCCTGGGGCCCACTCAGCCTCTTGTACAATGGGTATCGGGTCTTTCCCGGTGGTAAAGAGCGGCCGGGCCGTGACGCTGACCCCTTACCCCTTCTAGTACCGTGGTCAAGAAAGAGTGGAGCTATACCTCTACTCCCCCTATGGGCCGTACGGCCTGTACAGAGCCTCAGTGCCTGTACAAGGGTGCACTTTACCTTTACCTTTGTCATCGGAATATACACGGCGGTCATGCGAACTTCTAACTTGAGAACGACATTGGTGCTATCCAGTGCAACTGACTGACTGACTGACCAAGTAAGTAGCTGTACTGAGCAGCGTCCTTGTTGAGAAGCTAATAAGTTGTCAACTAATCAAGCAACTTACCAAATTTCACGAAACCTGAAAGTTCATTAAAGTGGTCACAAGTGCCTGCTACTGGTCCCTACTCTCTGTCAGATTAATCGGTTCCAACATACAGCGGTGCCTCGTTCAAATAGAGTCCAGCTGAAATGTGATGGCACACGGTGACGCAGAGAGGAGAAGTGAAGGGGAAACTGGCGAATGGAGTGGGTAGCCAGTACCCTTCATATTACCTCAGAACAGCATTACTAACGCTGCTGCCCACACCTCGGCTGCCAGTAGTCGACTGAACTGACGCCCCTGTCGATTTAAATGGACTCGTCCGTTTCGTCGAAAGACGAAATCTGATTTCTGCGCGTGTGCCATCACATTTCAAACGCAGTATACGTTCTAATATTGCCCCCCTCCCCCCATTTAGGCTTAGTTCATCAAGTTGTCTCTTTCTTTCAGGCGTTTCCGTTAAAATTTGGCAGTTCAATGTCATATCTTTACATTCTTTATGTAGACATAAGCATTCTTAGTTAGATCATTTGTATTGAAGTTCAGAATAACGGTATGCCGCCACCTGAAATGTTTATGATTGATTGGTGCGTGATTTCTTTCAGTAACGTGTCCGCATTGGCATGCTGTAAGTAGCTTGCATGAATTATTACACTCGGCGACACTGTAAATGCACCTGCCGGTATGAAACTTTACAAAATTCAGTTCTTCACCCCTAGAAACGAATATCCTATCGTCGAGTATTTGTAAAACTGCTCTTCTCGTACAGAGGCTACAGGCATATTACGAATACCGATTGTTTAATGTCCCTGTGGGTGTTGGTTGTGAGTATTTGTACCGGCACTGTATTGTTTGCGAGCGAGATTGTTTTCATATAAGCTCGGGCTCGCTGCTGACGCGACGATGATTATACTGTCACTTCCGCAAGCTCTCCTGACCCCGCACATCCCCCCTGTCCTACCAAAAAGGCTGTTTTGCAGAAATGCCTTCGATGTCGTTCCCGTTTTTCTTTTGTTGTTAGAGTCTACTTAAAACATCTCAGCTTCTGCACCCCATTTCAGAGTAATAAATTCCGGAACTCGTGTCGTTACACGTGTACTGCAGCGTGTTGACGTTTGCTTTCAAGTGTCGGTGACTGCCTGGTACAAGAAGTGGCAAATGCTGGTCAAGTGCCTGGTACAAGAAGTGGCAAATGCTGGTCAAGTGCCTGGTACAAGAAGTGGCAAATGCTGGTCAAGTGCCTGGTACAAGAAGTAGCAAATGCTGGTCAAGTGCCTGGTACAAGAAGTGGCAAATGCTGGTCAAGTGCCTGGTACAAGAAGTGGCAAATGCTGGTCAAGTGCCTGGTACAAGAAGTGGCAAATGCCTTTCAATTGCCTGGTAAGAAGTAGCAAGTGCCGGAAGTTCATTGGCTCTGTTAGTAAATCCCGACATGGACGTCGCACGTCGCGTGCGACTGAATAGCACTGCAGCCCACTGTGCGCCTGAACCCTCTTTTGGACGTGTAACTTCATTGTTACCTACACTTCGGCACCAAATGGAGGTGAGTGGCGAGCGTCATTTCCCGGCAGTTTTACCGTCGAGCGAAAAACACCTGGTACACAGTGGTTAGGATTTTGGGTGGGCCCCAGTACGGATATGGGTGCGAAAAGAGGAACTTCTATCCGCGCTAGGAATTGAACCCCGATTATTTGGTCGTCCCGTGACAAATACCGTACTGACTTAGTTACGTGGCTCCTTGATATACATAAACCAAACTAATGAGGTAACAAGGCAAACCAGGTTCATATTTATACTGGAGGGATTTATTGATTCATCTCACCTCGCCTGCTCCACAGTATTCTCGAACGAGCTACCTGGTGTAGAGATAGCCCTCTGGATTTGTGTTTGAGAGTAACACGCTTCGAAGTTCAGCTGGCTCTCAGTAATTCTGACAGGTTTTTCTTAATTATCCTTAGGTTTTACACGCAAATGAAGGGTTGTCAAGTCTAATTGGTTCTTAAAAAGGTGAATGCACTATAACGAAATATAAGATAAAAGATACTTTTGTTCACGCCATGAAGTGTTTTGTGGGAGTAGAGGTACAGCGCCACTTATTCATACCCTCGGCACTATACGTGATCTGCTTCAACGTCACTTCGTCGCCGCTCTCCCACCTATACTCATTTAATAGAAAACTGCGTGAGGTTCATAGCCAGTGTGGACCCCCTGAAAAATTCTGGGGTTGTACCTCAAACTATGATAATACCCGTTCCTTCAATATTATTTACAATACTTTATTCATAATTCATCCTGTAATGCGACGGTGTATAAGTTATGTCAGTGTCAGCCTTGTTAAGCAAACCATAAACTGTAGACTATACTGCTGCTTGGCCATTTACTTGGCGTAAACGAATTGCGGTGTGACACCGTCTTCACTGAAATTTGTCGAAACGATGTTGCAAGTGTTACTATCATTGAAGGTTCCGAACAGCACACCACATTACCGAAACTTGGTCGGTCTCCGATCGCAAGATGAATAGGTGGCCAGTCCACCTACTCTGCTAGTTGCGTTTTGAAGAGCCGATCAAAATTACTGGACGGTGTAAGTGGGCTGTATATGGACCTCGCTGGGCGAGAAGGTGCTGTGCTGGCATCTGCCGGGATTTGAACGAACCATGTCGCTATGGTCACGTTTTGTAGTAAATATAGTAATTTTGAATATAATATTTGTACGGGATGTGAGTTAGTATAGCCTAACTGAAGTTTACCGTCTTGTGGATGGAACCTGCTCTCATCATTGTCAAGGATGGTGATGATTGAGGCATCAAGTTACTGTGAAGCGCCAGTACACTTTTGTTAGACCACACGACGTCACATTCGCAAGGCAGGCAACTTGCTAGTCACTGCGGTTCCCTTAAATCTCACGTTCATTTTTTTAACCATCTCATGAGGTAGCGTTCTGTCGGTCGGAAGGACATTTCTTCATGATTCAGACCTCTTAACTGTCATTAATCATCAGGCATAGATAAGTTTATAAAGTACCGTGTGTATTCATTGTATGGTCTTTCGATTAACCTGATATCTGCTCACGTGTTAGCATATGACTTATTGAATATCCTCCATTATTCGGCGAGGCAGTCAGCTCGCACATGCGGTTATTCCGTCCACACTAATGTATTATCTACCACGTGCGTTTCAATATTTATGGTCATGACTAATGTCTTAGAAGGGGATCCAGATTAAATTCAGTAACGCGAATTTTTTATCAGACCGGAATTCCTCGGGCTTTTGGTTGACGGATATTTCATATCACAGGAAGCTGGTTGGCTCAGACATAACGCGTCTGAGTTGCATTCAGAAGATACCGATTCGATTCCCGATCTGGTATTATCCGTGGTTTTAAGTTTCACAAGAACAGTGTTTGTAAACTCATGTTTTATTCCTGCACAACAAAAGTTATAACTACAGAGTGTGTTATTTGCAGACTGTGTTTAAGCATAAAACCACTAAAGCATAGAATTCCTTCCTTTTTAATGCTCTGACGTTCACCGGATATTCAACTGTGTGATGCCGTTGTATTACAGTTACAGAAGGAAAGCAGAAACATCCCAACACCAACTGTAATACGACAACGGCATCCCATAGTTGAATATCCGGTGAACATCAGCGCACTAAAAAGGAATGAATTCTATGCTTTAGTGGTTTTATGCTTAAACACAGTCTGCAAATAACACACTCTGTAGTTATAACTTTTCTAGAAAGTCGTAGCTAATAAGTAATCCACATGTAAACACTATGGGATCCCAAAGTGGACAAAGCATCTGGTAACGAAATTGTAGGGGCCTGAAGATGACTAACATCTAGTCGAAACATGTAGCCTTACTGTAG
>Ga0123354_10018125_pt1 | contig 11037 bp, 7 predicted proteins | sample TergutLab28metaG_2_FD_97872 | JGI IMG/M metagenome (GOLD analysis project Ga0123354, IMG submission 97872) | Labiotermes labralis P4 segment gut microbial communities from Petit-Saut dam, French Guiana - Lab288 P4 | ecosystem: Host-associated > Arthropoda: Insects > Digestive system > Gut ... | reverse complement strand
TCACGTTGGCCATGGTGAAGGTCTTGCCCGAACCCGTCACGCCCAGCAGGGTCTGAAACGATTCGCCGTTTTCCACCCCTTCCACCAGTTGCGCAATCGCCGCCGGCTGATCGCCCGCCGGCGGGTACGGCTGGTAGAGCTGGAACGGCGATCCGGGAAAGCTGACGAACTGGCCCTTTTCTCCTTCCCCCTCTGAGGGAAGGTTGGGATGGGGGCCAGCGGCGTCGGGAGGAGATTTCTGTTTCACTTTCAGGCGACGATACCCGATCCAAGCTGCCGGGTCTGCAGCCCGCCCAATCCGTCAACGCGCAGACCTTTTAAAATTCGCTGTTTTCCTCCACCCGCACGCAGGATCCCCCATGTCTCTCTTTTCCGCCGTCGAACTGGCCCCACGCGACCCGATCCTGGGTCTGAACGAGCAATTTGCCGCCGACACCAACCCCAACAAGGCCAACCTGGGCGTGGGCGTGTACTTCGACGACAACGGCAAGCTGCCGCTGCTCAAGTGCGTGCAGGCCGCCGAGAAGGCGCTGATGGACACCCCAAAGCCGCGCGGCTACCTGCCCATCGATGGCATCGCGGCCTATGACGACGCGGTCAAGAAGCTGGTCTTCGGCGCCGATGCCGAGATCTACAAGTCCGGCCGCGTCGCCACCGTGCAGGGCCTGGGCGGCACCGGCGGGCTGAAGATCGGCGCCGACTTCCTGAAAAAACTCAACCCCGGCGCCAAGGTGCTGATCTCCGACCCGAGCTGGGAAAACCACCGCGCGCTGTTCACGCAGGCTGGTTTCGAGGTCGGCAGCTACCGCTACTACGACGCCGCCGCGCGCCGCCTGGACTTCGACGGCATGCTGGCCGACCTGAAGGCCGCCGCCCCCGGCACCGTGGTGGTGCTGCACGCCTGCTGCCACAACCCCACCGGCTACGACATCACGCCCGCGCAGTGGGACCAGGTGATCGCGGCGGTCAAGCAAGGCCGGCTGACGCCCTTCCTCGACATGGCCTACCAGGGCTTTGCCAATGGCATCGCCGAAGACGGCGCGGTGGTCGGCAAGTTCGTCGCCGCCGGGCTGGATTTCCTGGTCTCCACCTCGTTCAGCAAGAGCTTCAGCCTGTACGGCGAGCGCGTCGGCGCGCTGTCGGTGGCCTGCGCCAGCAAGCCGGAGGCGGACAAGGTGCTGAGCCAGCTCAAGATCATGATCCGCACCAACTACTCCAACCCGCCGACGCACGGCGGCGCGGTGGTGGCGCTGGTGCTGGGCGACGCCGCGCTGCGCGCCCAGTGGGAAGAAGAACTGGCCGAAATGCGCAGCCGCATCAAGCTGATGCGCAGCAAGCTGGTCGAGGGCCTGCGGTCGGCGGGCGTGAAGCAGGACATGAGCTTCATCACCACCCAGGTGGGCATGTTCAGCTACTCGGGCCTGAGCAAGGACCAGATGGTGCGCCTGCGCAACGAGTTCGGCGTGTACGGCACCGACACCGGCCGCATGTGCGTGGCGGCGCTCAACAGCAAGAACATCGGCTATGTGTGCCAGGCCATCGCCAAGGTAATTTGATTCCAATTCGCGTTAAAAACTGCCATCACCGTTCAGCCTGATCCTGAGCTTGCCGAAGGGTCGAAGGCCGGCGCAGGGCTTTGACAAGCTCAGCCCGAACGGTTCTGATTTGGAACGCGAAATGGAATGAGGCGCTGATCTGCCATGACAAGCCAGTGGGCGGCATGTGGCCGCCCGTTTTCGTGGGGCCTGAAAACGGCAATGGGATGCGTCCGCCAGTGCCGAGATCGGCGTGCCAGGACATGGACATCATTCGCGCCAGGCTGAAAGTGGCCGAGGCGCTGGCCGGAGCGGACTGATGAAAACGCGCGTGATCGACGGCATTGAGGTTGAAGAAAGCTCGGGCAACGTGTATGCCGACCTGGGCATGCCCGACGCCGAGGAAATGCTGGTCAAGTGCCAGCTTTCCATGAAGATCGAGGAAATCATCAAGTCGCGCCGCTGGACGCAACAGCAAGCCGCCGAGGCATTGAGGATGTCCCAACCCAAGCTGTCCAGGATGCTGCGCGGCCAGTTCAGGGGCATCAGTTAAACCAGGATGCTCGAATGCCTGAACCTGTTGGGACGCGACGTCAAGATCGTGATCGGCCCGGCGCTCCCAGACGCACACCGCGGGACGGCTTGACGTGGTCTTTGCCTAACCACAATTCCAATTCGCGTTAAAAATTTTCATCACCGGTCAGCCTGTCGAAGGCCAGCACAGGACTTCGACAGGCCGGAACGGTTCTGATTTGGAATGCGAAACGGATTCAACGCCTACAAAGTGCGGGCGATGATCTCCTTCATGATCTCGTCGCTGCCGCCGTAGATGCGGCCAATGCGGGCGTCGGTCCAGGCGCGGCCGATCTGGTATTCGGTCATGTAGCCATAGCCGCCGTGTAGTTGCAGGAATTCGTCGAGCAGGCGGTTTTGCAGCGCGGTGGCGTTGAGCTTGACCATGGCGGCGCGTTCGGGCGACAGCTCGCGGCGCATGTGCAGCGCGATGCAGTCGTCCACGAACACGCGCAGCATGGTGGCCTGGGCCTTGGCCTCGGCCAGCTTGAAACGGGTGTTCTGGAACTCGAACACCGTCTGGCCGAAGGCCTTGCGCTCGTGGGTGTAGTCGATGGTTCTTTGCAAGCCGGCCTCGACCGACATGGCCGCCCGCAGGGCCACCACCAGGCGCTCCTGCGCCAGTTCGTGCATCAGGTACTTGAAGCCCAGGTTTTCCTCGCCCAGCAGGTTGTCGGCGGGCACCCGGACGTTGTCGAAGAACAGCTCGGAGGTGTCTTGCGCCATCAGGCCGATCTTCTCCAGCTTGCGGCCCTTGCTGAAGCCGGGCGTGCCGTCCTCGACGACGATCAGCGACACGCCCTTGGCGCCCAGTTCGGGCGCGGTCTTGCAGACGACGATGACGAGCTCGGAGTTGATGCCGTTGGTGATGAAGGTCTTGGCGCCATTGATGACGTAGTGCTCGCCGTCCCGCCGGGCCGTGGTGCGCACGGACTTGAGGTCGCTGCCGGCGCCGGGTTCGGTCATGGCGATGGCGCCGATCAGCTCGCCGGCGGCCATTTTGGGCAGCCAGCGGTCTTTCTGCGCCTTGCTGCCGTAGGCGTTGATGTAGGGCGCGACGATGTCCGAATGCAGCGGAAAGCCCAGGCCGCTGGCGCCGGTGCGGGCCACTTCCTCGATCAGCACCGCCGCGTGGCCGAAGTCGCCGCCGCCGCCGTAGGGCTCGGGCAGCATGGTGTTGAGCAGGCCCTCGCGGCCCGCCTTGCGCCAAACTTCCTTGGGCACGATGCCGCTGCGCTCCCATTCGGCATGGAAGGGCACGATTTCTTTTTCGAAAAAGCGCCGCACCTGCTGGCGGAACTGCTCGTGGTCTTCGCGGTAGACGGTGCGCTGGATCAGGTCTCTCATGGGGGGTTCCTCTCAAAAATTTAGTTGATTCTGGGTAGCGCGAAACCGGCCTCGGGCTCGGCGCGGTAGCGCTCCTTGAGCACGCGCCGCAGCAGCTTGCCGGTTTCCAGCCGGGGCAGGCTGTCAACGAACACCATGCGCCGCGGCAGCTTGATTTTGCCCAACTCCTGGCCGACCTGGGCGGTGATGTCCCGCGCCGTCTCCAGGGTGGCCTCGACGCCGGGCTTGAGCACCACCACGGCCACCGGCTGCTCGCCGTAATCGTCGTCCGGCACGCCCACCACGGCCACCTCGGAAACCGCCGGGTGGCGCGATAGCGCGTTCTCGATCTCCTGCGGGTAAAGGTTGACGCCGCCCGACAGGATCAGGTCGGCGCGGCGGTCGCTCAAAAACAGGTAGCCGTCGGCATCCACGTGGCCGATGTCGCCATAGGTGGCCCAGCCCTGCTCGTTGATGGCCTGGCGCGTTTTTTCCTCGTCGTTGAGGTAGCTGAACTTGCCGCCGCCGGAAAAATACACCAGCCCGATCTGGCCGGGCGGCAGTTCCTGGCCGTCGTCGCCCACGATGTGGAGCTGGCCCGACACGGCCCGGCCCACGGAGCCGGGGCGCTGGCGCCATTCCCGCGAGGTGATGAGCGTAATGCCGCAGGACTCGGAGCCGCCGTAGTACTCCACCAGGATGTCGCCCCACCAGTCCAGGATGGCCCGCTTGAGCGGCACCGGGCACGGCGCCGCCGCGTGAATGGCGACGCGGTGGCTCGACAGGTCATAGCGCTGCCGGACCTCCGGCGGCAATTGCAACATGCGGCTCAGCATGGTGGGCACCCATTGGCTGTGCGTGACGCGGTAGCGCTCGATCAGCGCCAGCGCCTGTTCGGGATCGAACCGGCCCATGATCACCGCCTGCCCGCCGAAATCCAGCACGCGCAGCGTGTAGCGCAGCGGCGCCGCGTGGTACAGCGGCGCGGGCGACAGATAGACGGTGTGCTCGTCCATGCCCATGTGGCGCTTGGTCGACTCCCCTTCGGGGTCGATCTGGTCGCGGTACGAGCTGGGCCACATGGGCTTTTTCACGCCCTTGGGCCGCCCCGTGGTGCCGGACGAATACAGCAGATCGCGCCCCACGGGCCGGTCGCTGAAGTCCACGCGGGGGCCGTCCAGCGCCCGCACCGCGGCGTGCAACGACGGCGTTTGCGGCGTGGCCTCATCCACCGTCCAGCACGGCAGGGGCGATTCGCGCCGCACCTGCTCCAGCAGCGGCAGCGTCTTGGCCGAGGCCACCACCAGCCGCGCGCCGCAGTCGCGCACGATGTAGGCCACCTCGGACGGCATCAGGTGCGTGCTGAGCACCGCCCCATACAGCCCCGCCAACTTGGCGGCCAGCGCCAGTTCGACGATCTCGACGCGGTTTTCCAGCAACACCGCGAACACGTCGCCCGCTTGCAGGCCCTGGGCGGCCAGCCATTGCGCCATCTGCCCAGCCTGGCCGGCCACCTCGCCGGCGCTGTGACGCTGGCCAGTGTCGGCCATGGTCAGCACCACGTGCTCGGGCCGCGCCGCCGCCCGACTGAAGAAATCATGCATCGATGGCCACTCCTCTTATCTCCTGTCGTTACCCCCGACTCCACCGGATCGGGCCCATCAGCCTGAACATGCATCCAGACCATGCCGTCGTGAAATTCTCAGCCGCATGGTAAGGCAGCGGCGAGCTACCCTCCAACTTGCGCATCCATCCCATAGCCAGGGCCATTATGCGACCCGCTTTTGCCGGGCCGCTCACCAAGCCCGTTCGAACAGCATCGGACCGACGTCGCCCAGCCGCCGACGGTGGCAGCAACTCAACTTGAAAACGGCCGTTGGGTGCGCCCGCCAGTGCCGTGATCGGCGTGCCAGGCATCCCTTGGCCGCCACGCACGATCAATCCCTGCCCGGGACGTCGGCACAACCGGGGTCGATGACCATTTCTAGGATAATCATGACAATTCAGTGTGGCATGAGTACGCCACCTTTTGTGGAGTCGCAGCATGCAGGAAACAGACACAGGCATCGACTGGAACAGTCCCATCTCCGAAGATATGCCGGCCGGCCCGGACATGCAATACACGCTGGAATTCGCCGAATTGGAAGCGGCGGCTGCGGGAACCTCCGAACAACAGTACGGCAAGGTCGTGATACCGGCCAAACCGCCTGAATGGCGGCATGTGCTGGAGCTGGCGACCGCCTTATCCAAACAAACCCGGGACCTGCGCGTATTGCTCCTGATGTCGCGCGCGCTCACGCGCATTCATGGACTGGCGGGCTTGAAGGAGGGCCTGGATGTGCTGGGCGGCTTGCTCGAGCATCAATGGGAGCAGGTGCATCCCCAGCTCGTGGTCGATGGCGTGCAAGACCCGCAAGTGCGCTTTGGGGTGCTGCTCGAGTTCGCGGCGGAAGGCCTGGTCGGCGACGTGCGCCAGGCCACGGCGCTCAACACGCCCTTGGGCACGCTGACCGTGCGTGATGTCGAACGGGTGGCCGAGCAGGGCCACACCGAGGCCAACGGCATGGACATCAACCGCGACCAGATCGATCAAATCGTGCGCGATGTGGCGCTGCCCGAAGCCCCCGTCCTGGAATTGCCGGGCCAGATCGTGCAGCGGCTGGAACAGATCCGGAAAAATATCGAAGCGCGCCTGGGAGCGGAATTCACGCCCGATCTGACGCCGCTCACGCGGCCGCTGGAGCGCGTGAGCAGCCTGCTCCAGGACATGACGCAACCGGAAGCCGAGCCGCAAGAAGCTGGCGAGCCGTTGGCGGCGGCCGGAAGCAACGCGGCGGAACCGTTGAGCGAGCTGCCAGGCACTTTCAATTCGCGCGCAGCCGTGGTCAAGGCGATGGATGCCATCTGCGTCTACCTGGAGCGCAACGAGCCCACCAATCCCGCGCAGTTGCTCATCCGCAGGGCGCGCCGGTTCATGGTCATGAGCTTTGTGGATATCGTCAAGGAAATCTCGCCCGATGGCGTCAATCAGGTGATGTTTGTCGTGGGCCCGGAAAACGAGGAATAAGACAACCACGCAAGTCAACAGCAAGGTCCACGCGGTTTCACGCCACAAGCGGCTTGAAACGGTGACCACCGAAGATCAACCACCAACCTGAAAAACCCTATGAAAGTTCTGCAAAGCGTCCGGGTGCTGGAAATCGGCGGCCTCGGCCCCGGCCCGTTCTGCGCCATGCATCTGGCCGATCTGGGCGCCGACGTGATCTCCGTCGTGCGCCAGGCCGAGCAGGATACCGGTCCCACCGGCTCCATCCTCACCCGGGGCAAGCGCTCGGTGTTCGCCGACCTCAAGACCGAGGCGGGCCGCCAGTTGGTGCTGGCGCTGGTGGCCGAGGCCGATGTGCTGATCGAAGGCATGCGCCCCGGCGTCATGGAACGCCTGGGCCTGGGGCCGCAGGACTGCATGCGCGTCAACCCCCGGCTGGTCTATGGCCGCATGACGGGCTGGGGGCAGACCGGCCCGCTAGCGCCCCGCGCCGGGCACGACGCCAACTACGCCGCGCTGTCGGGCGCCCTGTGGGGTTGCAGCCCCGCCGACGCGCGTCCGATGGCGACGTTTGCCCTGCTGGGCGACATTGGCGGCGGCGCCTTGTACCTGATGACCGGCCTGCTGTCGGGCATCGTGCAGGCGCGCGCCAGCGGCCAGGGCACGGTGGTGGACGCCGCCATCGTCGACGGCGCGGCCCACATGCTGAACCTGATGCTCAGCGCCCGCCAGCGCGGCATCGTGGCCGACGTGCGCGGCCAGAGCGTGTACGACAGCGCGCCGTTTTACGACACCTACGTCTGCGCCGACGGCCACCACATCACCGTCGGCGCGCTGGAGCCGCAGTTCTACGCCCTGCTGCTGTCCACCCTGGGGCTGGAAAACGACCCGGATTTCACCGGCCCGCAATGGCGCAAGGAAGCCTGGCCGACGCGCCGCTCACGGCTGGCGGCGCTGTTCCTGACGCAGCCGCGCGCGCACTGGCAAGCCCTGCTGGAGCCCACCGACGCGTGCTTTGGCGCGGTACTCAGCCCGCCCGAAGCCGCTCGGCATCCCCACATGCAGGCGCGCGGCGTCTACACCGAACACCAGGGCGCCCTGCAAGCGGTTCCGGCCCCGCGCTTCGATGGCGCGGCCTATGCCCCCGGCGACATCTGCGCCGCTGGCGCGCACACGCGGGAAGTGCTGGACACCCTGGCGCAGTCCGGGGCGGGCGCGGTGTGGCGGCGGCGAACGCCATCGTGATCCGACGCTCATCGGTTTGACGGCGCGCCCAATGTCGCCAGTACCTTGCCCAAGGCCGCTTGCGACAACGAGGACTTGCCACCTCGCCCCGTGACCTCGAGCCTGTCCGGCCCGCCGTTGCGGGGCGAAGCGCCAGCGCCGTTGCCCGCGCCACGCCTGCGGCCTCGCCCATGGCTTGACGGGTATGTCCCCTGCAACCAGAAGGCTGGTATTTGCGCCCGCCGCCGAGCGCGCGGGAAACGCTACACTAGGTGAAATCCGGAAAGGGGTTGATTTTGGAACATTTTGGTTTTCCTCTGGAAGTGATAGGCCTTTTTGCCGTCGTCGTGGCGCTGTCGGTCTACTTGGATCTGTTCGCTCACCGCAAGAGCACGGAAATCAGCCTGCGCGACGCGGCCGGCTGGAGCGTTTTCTGGATTGTATTGGCCTGTTTATTTTACGCCTACCTGCGGTGGGAGTTCGATCAGAAATGGGCCGACCTGTATTTGACGGGCTACGCACTTGAAAAAGCGCTCTCGGTTGACAACCTGATCGTTTTCATGGCGATCTTTTCCTCCTTCTCGATCAAAGGAGTGTTGCAGCATCGCATCCTCTACTACGGCATCATCGGCGCCCTGGTCTTTCGCGCCATTTTTGTGGTGATCGGCACGGGATTGTTCATGGCCAGCCCCTGGGTCGGATTCCTTTTCGCTGGATTTGTCATCTGGAGCGCCATCCAGATGCTGAGATCCGGTGACGCCGATGAAGAAATCGAAGACTACTCCAACCACTGGTCGGTGCGAGCCACGGGCAAATTAATGCCGATTTACACCAAACTGCACCTCAACCATTTTTTTGTTCGTAATCTTGAACTGGGCAAAGACGCCGATGCTGCCGCCATTACGCGCAAGGGCGTGCTTTACGCCACACCGGCCTTCCTGTGTTTGATGGCCATCGAAACCTCCGATATCGCTTTCGCTTTCGATTCTGTTCCCGCGGTCATCGCCGTGACCCAGGAACCGCTCCTCGTCTATGCGGCGATGATCTTTGCCATTCTCGGCCTGCGCAGCCTGTATTTTATTCTTGCCGCACTGACCAGATACCTCATCTACCTGGAAAAAGCCGTCATCAGCCTGCTCTTTTTCATCGGCGCGAAAATGGCTTTGCAAGCCTGGAATCATGCCATCGGCGATACGGGAATCCACATTCCGCCCAACATCAGCCTTGCCGTGGTGCTGGGCATACTGGCTTTGGGCGTCGTCGCTTCCCTGGTGTTTCCGGGGAAAGCGGAGCAAGAAGAGCCGTAATTCCATCTCGCCTTAAAAACCAGACCGACCGAGCCTGCGCTTGTCGAAGGCTCGAAGTCCTACCCTGGCCGGCGACCAGAAACTGGCGCTCGCCCGGTTGTTGAGGGTGTCCGGTCTGGCGCCTTCGGTGGATTGGCTGCTTGACGGCGCACGCGCAAGCAAGCCCCGGGCATCGCCGCAGTTTGCCCTTGCAGGGCGTGGCCCAGCCAGAGACTGGGCCTGTTCGCGCTGTCCGGGCACGCCGATCACGGCACGGGCAGGCGTATCCAACCGCCGTTTCCAGGTTGAAATGAAACGTTCTTGCCCAGGCTGGAACGGCGGTGACCTCGCGGGCGACGCGCGGAAGTCGGGGACAAAACCACTTGGCGAAGCGCGCAAAAATAGCTATAAAACACCATCGCCTTGAACACTGCTTACAGGAGGAGACGCTCATGATTTGGCAGCAGATATACAACCCCATGGGCAGCATGGCGCTGTCCACCTTGCTGGCCGCGCTTCCGGTGGCGGTGCTGCTGGGCGCGCTGGGCTTTTTCCACATCAAGGCGCACGTCGCCGCCGCCATGGGCCTGGCGACGGCGCTGCTGGTGGCCATCTTCGCCTACGGCATGCCGGCCGGCATGGCCGGGCGGGCGGCCTTGCTGGGCGGACTGACCGGCCTGCTGCCGATCGGCTGGATCGTGCTGAACATCATCTTCCTGCACCAGCTGACCGAGCGCAACGGCAGCTTCGCCGTGCTGCAAGACTCGCTGTCGGGCATCACCGAGGACCGGCGCATCCAGCTGCTGCTGATCGCCTTCTGCTTCGGCGCCTTCTTCGAAGGCGCGGCGGGCTTCGGCACGCCGGTGGCGGTGACGGCGGCCATCCTCATCGGCCTGGGCTTTTCGCCGCTGGCGGCCTCCGGCCTGTCGCTGATCGCCAACACCGCGCCGGTGGCCTTCGGCGCCCTGGGCACGCCGGTGCTCACGCTGGCCAAGGTGCACGGCTACGACCTGATGGAGGTCACGGCCATGATTGGCCGCCAGTTGCCCTTCTTCTCGCTGCTGGTGCCCTTCTGGCTGATCTGGGCCTTTGCCGGTCGCAAGGGGATGCTGGAAATCTGGCCCGCCATTCTGGCGACCGGCGTCAGCTTCGCGGTGCCGCAGTACCTGGTGTCCAACTTCATCGGCCCGGAGCTGGTGGACATCATCGCCGCCATCGTGTCGATGGCCTGCCTGCTGGCTTTCCTGCGCGTCTGGAAACCCAAACACGTGTGGACTTCGCCCTCGCTGCGCGGCCACGACCCCAGCGCCGCCCAGGCCAAGCCGCCCCAGCCCGTCAAGCGCCACGGCACCCAGGCGGTGGTGGCCGCCTGGCTGCCGTGGCTGATCCTCTCGGTGTTCGTGTTTCTGTGGGGGCTGCCGTCGGTCAAGAAAGGGCTCGACGGCCTGTTCGCCCCCGCATTCCCGATGGCGGGCCTGCACAACCTGATCGAAAAAGTGCCGCCGGTGGTGACCCAGCCGACCAAGGAAGGCGCGGTCTACGCGCTGAACCTGCTGTCGGCCACCGGCACCGGCATCCTGCTGTCGGCCATCGTCAGCGCGCTGGTCATGAAGTACCGCCCGCTGACCATCGTGGGCGCCTTCTTCAAGACGGTGTGGCTGGTGAAGTATTCGCTGCTGACCATCGTGCTGATGCTGGCGCTGGGCACCATCACCCGCTACTCCGGCACCGACACCACGCTGGGCCTGGCCTTTGCCAACACGGGCGTGCTGTACCCCTTCTTCGGCACACTGATGGGGTGGCTGGGCGTGGCGCTGACCGGCTCGGACACGGCCTCCAACGTGCTGTTCGGCGGCATGCAGAAAGTGGCCGCCGGTCAGCTCGACCTGTCGGCCAACCTGATGGGCGCGGCCAACAGTTCGGGCGGCGTGATGGGCAAGATGATCGACGCCCAGTCCATCGTCGTGGCCTCCACCGCCACACGCTGGTTCAACCATGAAGGCGACATCCTGCGCTATGTGTTCTTCCACTCGATCGCCCTGGCCTG
>Ga0123354_10018123_pt1 | contig 11038 bp, 3 predicted proteins | sample TergutLab28metaG_2_FD_97872 | JGI IMG/M metagenome (GOLD analysis project Ga0123354, IMG submission 97872) | Labiotermes labralis P4 segment gut microbial communities from Petit-Saut dam, French Guiana - Lab288 P4 | ecosystem: Host-associated > Arthropoda: Insects > Digestive system > Gut ... | reverse complement strand
CACCATCCTGTGCCGTTGTCATGAAATGTGGGAACCTTAACTTCCTGGAACCCTCTGGGCCTGTACAGGCCTGTAACGGGACTGCTTTACCTTTTTTACACTCAATGAAACACATAAAAATCTGATTTGCCATAGACCATTAAATTTTTCTCAAAATTTTATAGGGTTTTCCCTTGTTAGAAAAGAAATGCCATCAGATGTATGCACGTCAGTAATCATCGAAACATTGACACGTTTTATAATATTGAATAGTGTACGTCAGCACAATCACTGACGTGCACTATTTAATATTACATTACGTTACAAGCACATCGTGATGCTTCCAGTCAAATTAACACGCTTTATTACTCGAGTCACAGCATCCTTCACCTCAGTTCTAAATCGTACAAAACTGCCACGTGAATTTAGGTCACAGAATAAACGAAAATATAGTGGACAGATGGAGACTAAGATGGACAGGTGCAGTGGCAGTCAGAGGACTGAAGATAAATACCTGCAGAATTATGAATGGAAAACCTGAAAGAAAGAGAAAACCTGCCAGACCAGGATACAGAAAAACTCAGCTGGCTCTAGACAAGGATAAATAGCAAAATGTTATGAACACGACAATGAACTATTGGAATCCATGTACTGCGCCGAATTTCTTCGCTAGTTGAATTATTACGTATTAGCTTGCGAGATGTAAGTTTCTCTCGACGGCGTTGCTAAAGATTCCAGCCCTCTTAAGAGGTACCACTGTGTCGAATGGTAAACAGATAGCGACATTTCAGAAGACCGTACAGCCTTCATCTTCAGTGTCAAGACACTCGAGAAGAGTGGACTCCTTTTCCCTGAAGATGTAGCCATTACAATCCTTCGAAATCGCGGTTAGCTATTCACGAAGCGGCAAGGTCTGTAGTCCCAGAAGACGTGAATATTAAAATGTAGCTTAAATAACTATGGCCCACAAAATCAGTTAGGTATGTCAGTAAATTCGTTACATGAGTTGCTACGCTCACCGCTGTATAGCAGGGAACTGAATGCCTAGAAACTGACCTACGGACGGTCGTTTCAAATAAAGAGTGGCATAAGTGCCCAATCTACGTTTTGAAGGCAAAATGGTTGCACATTTTACAAAACTGTATGAGCCGTAGGTTGAGAACGTTAGCCTATAGGCAGTTCTTGGCTCCAGAGTCTTCACCAGACGGAGGTCGCGAAACACACATGTTCCGACGTGGCCACAGCAAATTTCCGGTGACTGACGAAATTAAATTACGAGCAGCCCCCCCCCCCTGCTGCACAGTGTGCCACAAAATACCGCTGAATTGTGACGAAAGATAATTAACAGAACAAGCGTTTGAAACTAATCCTTTTTATTATAATAATAATAATAATAATAATAATAATAAATTTATTTACTGCAGTTGGGTTGTTACCCGGTGGCAGTGGTTATTTCACGTGTAGGCGGTGGTTATTTTACATGTATGCAGTGGTTATTTTACATGTAAGCAGTGGTTATTTTACATGCATGCAGTGGTTATTTTACATGCAAGCAGTGGTTATTTTACATGTATGCAGTGGTTATTTTACATGTAGGCAGTGGTTATTTTACAAGTAGGCAGTGGTTATTTTACATGTAGGCAGTGGTTATTTTACATATAGGCAGTGGTTTTTTACATGTAGGCAGTGGTTATTTTACATGTATGCAGTGGTTATTTTACATGTAGGCAGTGGTTATTTTACATGAAAACAAAACATGAAATTGGTTACTACTAGATTTAAGTCGGGAGGGTTACATGAGAAGCATGTAGTGGCAACTTGGAATTTTGGGAACCATCTCAGCATTTGCTTATAGACACAGGGAAACTAAGAAAAACCTGTGTCGAGATCCTGTGAAGGGCGATGCAGAAAATATTAAATGAAATACAAAATACACCTTATTTAGGTATCAGTACTTCTGCGATGTGGCATTGCGTCATTGGGCATTCTGTTTCCGAACTTTCAAGTTAACTTAGTGGTTTCAGTTTCAAGGATCTGAAAGCCGCAAGAATCAAGGCCAGGAACCAAGCACCCAGCGACACAGCGGTATATGCCAGACGCACACATACCGCAACCACATCGCTGCGAAACCCTAAAACTAACACCCTTGTACCACCTTCTAACTTTCTCAGCTTATTTAAATAAGTTTATTCTACCGTATAGGTTACACAGCGTCAAAATAAGATAATTTCCCTTAATGACGAATTTGAAAATGGGCAATCCTACTATCGTAAAATTACCCTGGAAACAAAGGAAACTCCTTGGAAATCTGAGCGATGATGTTCGGTCTCAATACCGCCAGTCAGTACAGTGACAAGGGCTAGATAACTTGGGTTTTTAATTCCCGAATTTCTTACGTATTATTGACCTCACCACCTCATCCAGAACGACCATGGGTCTCATTCAGCGTCCTATCCTACGGTTACAGGTGACTCCAACTGGGGTAAAGCGGTCGGGTCGTAAAGCGAGCACTCACTTCGAAACACTAAATTACGCAGGTTAAGAACGCATAGAAATATACCCCCAATCCACCACACGTCTTGACGGCGTAGTACATATTTACATAGAGGGACAACTTTCACTTTCAGGATTGAGAGTTCTTCATGACAGAGTGGTTATTAAATGGAGCACCTAACAAAAAACTGAAGAACTCTGAAGAACACACTGCTTATTAAATGGAACACCTACCATAAAAACTAAGAACTCTAAAGAACACACTGCTTATTAAGTTGGGAACCTACCAAGAACACTGCATAACACAGTGGTTATTAAATGGGACACCTAACTAAACCGAAGAACTCTGCAGAACACAGTGATTATTAAATGGAACACCTACCATAAAAACTAAGAACTCTGCAGAACACAGTGCTTATTAAATGGAACACCTGCCATAAAATCGAAGAACTCTGTAGAACACAGTGTTTATTAAATGGAACACCCACCATAAAACCAAGAACTCTGCAGAACAGGTTATTAAATGGAACACCCATCATAAAAACCAAAAACTCTACAGAACACGGTGGTTAGTAAGTGGAACACCCACCATAAAAACCAAGAACTCTGCAGAGCACAGTGGTTATTAAATGGAACACCTGCCATAAAACCGAAGAACTCTGCAGAACACAGTGTTTATTAAATGGGACACCACCACAAAAATCAAGAACACTGCAGAACACAGTGTTTATTAAATGGAACACCACCATAAAAATCAAGAACTCTGCATAACACAGTGTTTATTAAGTGAAGTAACTCTCACAAAACTGAAGAAATGTGCCGTTTTTGCCCCTGACAGTGCTAGCGTGTTTCGCAGGATTTTTATAAAAATCTGTTCTTATTTATCTGAACAGCTTTTATTTGTAATGGAGATGCAATGTATTTACAGTGAGATAGGAACTGAATTCTTTTACATATTTAGGCCAAAATCTTGCTGAAAACGGCTATTAATATCCAAACGTTAAAGAAAATGAATATAATGAACGAAAAAATCCACTGCAATTTTCATAATTCATCATATTTAATTTAGGTCCAAATGTTTTCTTAATGGCTCAACTTGTTTTGACACTTTAAAACACAAAACACAGCAGTAATTACATGCAACGCCCGATTTAATACTGACTACACCGCACTTCTTCCACCGCAATACTCTCTAAATAACGAAACTATTTCCTTAATAATAGTAACCTGTTGGCCTTTGCAACTGAGACACTGTACTCTTATTGTTCAGTAAAAACTGAATTTTTTTAAGCAAATTAGGTGAAATCCAAAGTGTTAAGATGGTTAAATGTGTGTACAGAAATACACAGTACGACAAAACAAAATTTAGTGAACAAAGACGTGAATTTAAAATTCCATAATTTTTCAGTCTCAGGCCTTCATTAATTTCACAGGTATTATCTGGCACATTCAGATGGTCACAGCGAAGTCACAAGTGTCTCTCTCCATAAGCAATCCCTCCATCTCGAAACCGCAAACATCAAGCACCTGGACGGGAATCAACTGGCGAAGGTAACCCCTATAAGGTGGGTTACGGAAATGGCACAACATTTCCTATTACACATTTCATGTTTCATTTTTCTTGAGTCCAGATATCAACACTTTGTTTTAAAGTACTTCAGACTTGTGTAGTGAAATTATAACTTCAAGTAATAAGAAAAGTAAAAAACGATAAATACACAAGCAGACAACTGGACTTATAACGAAAATGTGTAAGAGACTCTTTCACTCTGCAACAGAGGCCGAGAACATTCCCACGAAATGTTGGCACCTATCTACCAAACTACAATGAGTCACATCCATCAGTACTACTATCAATTATGTATATTTATTTTTATTTGTTTTATCTGTACTATTGTAAGGACTATTGCCACTGAGTGAAAACTCAATTGCGATAATAATAATAATAATAAACGTGAGCAACATACCAGGAAAACATGAAGTCAAGGAACTACAGAAAACAGCCATATTGGGCACTGCACACATACTTCGGAAAGTATTAATGTAAGGGTATAATAGATTCAACACTGAAACTAACGATATAAGCACCATGAAGGGTAAGAGTAGAACAGATACAACACTTTATTCCGTATGGACATAGTTTGTCTCAGGAATATAAGTATAAATACCCTGCATAAAGGAGATGATAATGATGATGATGGTGGTGGTGATGATGATGATGATAATAGTCCGTGCACAGTCTGCCCTTGCCATCTTTCTTTTGTTTTCTCTGCTATGATGTCCTTAATAATAATAATAATAGTAACGTGAAAACATCATGTTTCATGTGCTAGAAACAGTCTGTGACAATCACGCCAACTAGACCGCCTGTCTGATGCAACAACATCCCATACATCTGTGCAAGGCAGGAAGTTCGGAAATGGATGTAGGCGTTCGTCACAGGAAGAGCCCATTTGGCGCTCTGCCTGACCAAACAACTCCGTAACGTGGTATATTCGAAATATGAACAACAATCGCTTTAAAGACGCCCACAGGTAGTTCTCTTTAATTTACTGTAACTGCACAAGCTGTAGCAGCAGTACAGTAATTCTAACTGCCTAGGAGCAGAGTGTAACAACGAAATATCTCGCATCTATTCAGTGTGAATTCGTAATGAACTTGGGCCCCCACGAAAAAAGTAAACATAAAAGCACAAGTTTCTGAAATTACGCAGGTCTGTAAGGTTACGGTAACATAAAAGCAGGCCGAAACCTATTTTTTTATAACGCGGACGTTCTATACAAAATAGTTGTGAAATTTTGGCACAATTGGAAAATAGAGGCTTCGCATTACAAATGAATACGAAATAAGTTTCATTAGACAATAAAATTTGTTTTAATTTCTATAGTGTCTTTGTTGCAAAATACTCGTATGTGGCATGTAGTTTCATATCTCTAACATAAAAAAATAAGGAGTAACAATACGGGTATGAGTCTTACAAATTCTTCACTGCCATTTCTGTCTTCTGCGCATTCGGTTTAGCGAGACTCAGCTTATTACGTACAGTTGTTTACTGTTTACGCTGCGATATTGCTTTACTTATTAATTCCATGCAAAGTGGAGTCCTTGGCACGGCCAGTCCTAGAGTTACAGATAGAGAATACCGCTTCCAGGTAGCAAGGTCTGACTATGCTCAATAAATAATCGCAGACAACCAACAGCGTTCAAGTTGCATTCTTAAGCTTCGACAATTGAGCGACAGTTGAACATCTTTCGCCGTTCAGGAATATGCCCATTACGAGCTGCAAGGAAAGGCCTCACACATGCACATTATCTTAGAATGTGTTTGGGAACTGAATAACGAAGAAGGTATTTTGACCTAGAAAAAATGATAGAAGAGGGGACCAGATACAAGAAAATAATAAAGAACTAAAGCATCTGTACCTCCAATTAACCCTTTAAAGCCGAAGCCCAGACTGCTTTATTTCAAGGCCCAGTCCGTACCGCGCTGTAAACACTTTTCATCTCGGCTATAAAAACCAATCAGTTTATGCTGTAAGTGGCATAAGTCGTTGTTTGTTCTCAGATAAATACAAAACAAATAAATACAGTGTGGGCAGAGCAAACAGTTGTTGAATGTCAAACCTGTTGTTGCATCACGTAACCGGTAGGCTTTAAAGGGTTAATATTGTTACTGTGAATGTAACGTACATCGGATACAGAAACCAACGGGATATGTAGCATGCAAGAGGATGAGGAACTACTTTTCACAGATCGGTGAGCAGTACAAAGAAGAATATTACATAAGTACAACCTGATTCGAATAACTTAGAACAGGGTTGAACCAATGGCTTTCAAGAACAGGTCGATGATTCCATAAAATAATAAGTTTTCTTTATCATATAAAGAAACGTTTTCCTTCTAGCAAACAGGCGGTCCCTGTGCCCCGCAGCTACTTAATTAAAAGAAAGTCCCTTACAGGTTATAGAGCAACAAAGAATTCGGATATTAGATGGGAGCTGTAAACAAGATGAACCTAGAGACAAAGAGCATGCAGCTTAACAGAGACATCACCTATCACAAGTCGAATATTACAGGACGACAAGCAGTTTATGTTTTACAAGCTAACTTGCAGAAGCCATATATCTGCTCTCTCTTTCTATATATATATATATATAAAATGGTTTCCCCCATTGTCGGAAGGGATGTGGAGGGACATTATTAATTAAGAATCTTTGATTACATCATATGAGCTTTCACTAGAAGGAAATAAAGCGGTGTAACTGGAAACCGGATACACATCACTCTGCAGAGATTAGAACTGGGTCTTACGTCACCTACTCTGTTGATTTATATTCGTTTCTAAGTCGCCTTGCTTTAACTGGGAGGTGATACGCCATAAAGCAAAATGGCAGTAAAATCGTGGATTTGAACTCATATAGATTTTTAGGACTTTTTCCATCGGATGTGCTAAAAATTAATACACTGCGTTTCAGGGACAGAATCGGTCCCCGTCTTCAGGCCCATTTCTTCTAAAACAACTGTAACTACACAAATACTATTTACACTGTAATTAAACCTGGATTAAGGGCAAACTAGTAAATATATCTCATTATAAAACACTTTGGCAATATGAGGTTTCTACTAACATGATGTTATCCGGATTTAATTACAGTGCGAATAATTATCATGCAATGACAATTCCTTTTGAAAGCAACAAGCCAGTACCGAAACTGTTCCCGAATCAAAGTGTATCATATTTCAATACAAGCGAAGGAAGAAGCCCGAAACTTTACGAGTTCAAATGTCACACACCATCGTCAGAACCTTATATCATAATACGATCATGGATATGTATGAGGTCGTAGCAGGAAGTCTGTACCAGTCCAGTTTAAGTTGATATTCATGTGGGTAAACCTTACATCATGTTACCTGATGGAAATTCCAAACGAAGAGTTAAAAATCCTACCGCTGTGTAAACCGGAACTTTATTTGTTTCTGTTCCTAGTAAACGTGACACTAATGAACACGGTACGTCTGATACTATTTTTTTTAATGTTTTGCTGACCGTGCATCTCCGTATATTTATCTTAGTAATTAACCAACTTGATGCATAAAATCTTGTTTTATAATAAGTTCATTTCATGCATCTACATGTTTCGAGCACCGGGTGCTCATCATCAGGAGGTCAAAATTGTATTATACACCTATAGGTGTGATGATACCAGAGGCTGTATAATACAATTCTGACCTCCTGATGATGAGCACACGGTGCTTGAAACATGTAGAGACATGAAATAAACTTACTGTAAAACAAAATCTTGTGCATCAAGTTGGTTAATTACTACGATAAATGACACTATTTTGTTACCATGTTCGACACACTGCACTGTGCAGTGCGTTTCTATTCTTGCTCAGCAGAGCCGATTCTGCCTAAATACAGCTTCTAATGTTCAAATGAGCCCAATATTTGAAAACCTAACATCTATATGGAATTTTTGTACTATTACTACGTAACTTATTGTCGACGCATTAAGTCTCCTTGTGTACCAAACAGTAAATCACTCCCACAGCAGAACATAGCGTTCCTTCAAACATGATTCCTAACAGCTGGTGATGCGACAACCTGCCACAGGCCACGACCACTTCTTACCCACGCCCCAGTGTTTATATTGCTGCATTGCAGATGTCACAAAATGACATCAATTCACGAAACCGTTCTTTCAAACATCGATTCATCAAACTGCAGCACAAATACGTAATTTTGTTCCAGAGTATATTCTCTCATTTGTCCCTTCCTCTCTTTGTTTAACGGCGACTTCCGACGCACAGAGTCAAATGTTACGATGACAGACGGCATGTAAATATATGAAAGAGTTTAGATGTAAAATACTGGTATACAGATTGTTCTTACGCACATACAATTTAAAATAGTTCCTCCAGTCTATTTCTGTGTCTTACTGCGCTCCTCTCTCCTTTGATATAAGTAGATCTATGACAATTTAATCTACTATCCTGCATCATACTGATAGGTTATTACAAATTAAACTCATGTGTATTTATTACGACTATCATTTTCTTCATTTGGTAATAAATCTCTTATTTTTCATCATGTATTCTCTCGTGTGGGGACCATGGTAGCACAGTGGTTAATGTGCTTTGCTACAAATCGGAAGGTCGCTGGTTCGATCCCAGCTGATGTCAGTGGATCTTTCATTGACATAAAATCCTTTCCGCAATATGGCCCTGAGCACCAGGAGTATTTCCTGGGGTAAAGGCGGCCGGTGCGCAAGTACCACCATCCTGTGCCGTTGTCACGAAATCTAGGAACCTTGACTTCCTGGAAACCTCCGGGCCTGTAATGGGACTGCTTTACTTTTTACTCTTTCGTGTAAAGTTACGCCTTGAAATGAACTCAGAAACAGCTTTTGAGGTAAATGAAGAACAAAAAACCAACTAGATGTCACTTATTATTTTATTGTACTTCTTATAGGCTCAACATGTTTCGGGCATTACTATGCCCATCATCAGGAGCTCGCGACTATGATGTTGATTATCACATTGGTCGTTTCGTTCTTGGTTTGCTGTAGGTTGGAGGTTAGTTGCGGTTAGGCTGGAGTAGTGTCCGGGCTGCAGCCCTGATGATGGGCATAGTAATGCTCGAAACATGTTGAGCCTATAAGAAGTACAATAAAATAATAAGTGACATCTAGTTGGTTTTTTGTTCTTCAATTATCACAATGATGCACGGTCCAATAAACATCAGCTTTTCAAATATTTAAAGGTAATTTTTCCAAATACGAAATGAGGCGATGAACAAAAATGTCTGTAATAATACAGAAAACACAAAATAACATTTAAAGGCATTTCTTCAAATGACAATGCTATAGGTCCGATTATGGTAATTAGCGACGGCCTATACTCTAATGTCGTGAGAATGTTTGGGCCCAAGGAACTCCTAGAAAAGTTAAATTGTAACACTGGTTCCCAAAACTCATGCCACACGTTTCACGTGTCAGTTTTCAGGATAATGCAGGTTCATGTCCTCTGCGTCACACATGTGTACGAAAATGGGTTCACTGTGCGTAGGCGACTCATTAATCTAGCAATGACATGCGCTCTTCCGTGTCTGAACTTTGCTTCTACTGTTATTGTGTTACGATTTATAGTTCGGATTTTCTAAGCTTTAACTTTCAAAACGATCCTAATGCAAATAAAAAAAAATGATTACAAGAATAAAAAAAACCTGTAATGCAATTTCATCCACAACCTACCTAATTTTAATTTTTAATGCCCACTCGACACTTTGTTTCTAAAGAGCTGAAGACAAATTATAGCCCTATTCCTCATTCAAGGCAATACACAACGTCCTATAACAAAAAGCAATGGCTCAAATATTCTTCCGCATATCATTATTCGACGTTCTGTCACTTGACAAAATCATGTACATTTTTTTAAACAAGTGACACTGTGATTTACACCTCATCAAATTTCATCTTGAGACAGTGGCGTCGGTTAGCGGTCGCTCTCCCCACCTACTTATTAGCAAAGTTATTGCTAGACCACTTACAACGCTGCTTCCTGTTAGAAGGACGGAATTCAGACCGAAAGAATTCACATCAAATTTTGTTCTCCAAATGACCCACGAGATGTGCGTACAGCCTTATGTAAACTACTGTCTTGACAGTAATTCTTATACGTTTGCATCAAATGTATCAAGACTAAAGGCCTACTTACGGGGTCTGGTTTTCAAAACACGATGATTCATTCCAGTTAATCTTGCTCATCGTACCGGCTTCTATGGTAGAAGTGTATCACGATAGCCCTGCACTTCAGTTCCCGGCTTCAAGAAAGGCTGAAATTAACGAGTCCGTCCCAAAAAGTGGCATTCATAAATAAAAATTCGAGCCTCTATATGCACCTATGCCTAGCAACGCCATCAGCAACAGCTATATTACCATACACCTCGGTCTGGAATGGCGAAATACCAATGAAGAGGGCTAACACACTGAGAGAATAAAATTTTACACAAGCCAGACACTCCAGGGGATAGGTTATATGTTCAGGCGATTTCCAAGCGTGGCTGATTCGTCGAACGGTCGGCAGTGGGTTTCCAGGCATCGTCCTCTATGGCTTACTGTGCAGTAAAACTAGAGCCATAGCCCAAACACCGTGGCTTCCTTTGACGTTGTTGAAAAATTAATACCATGTTGTGCACAGGTTGCCGTGGACTCAAGTTTACTACGTCGAAAAAGAAAAAGAATGTGTAAAGTAAATTCTTCGAAATGTACCGTAGCAGGGCCCACATAAAATAATCCTTTGATTTAGGCCCAAATTCTTCATCGGCAGGCTATCTTTTAATTTGTAACATAACGTTAAGAAACTTAAATATTTATAAGGCGTACTGGTTTTCTTTCTTTTTTTTTTTTTTTTTTTTTTTGTTTGGTTTTTAAATTTCTTTACTTCCTTTTTTTTTTTTTTTTTTTTTTTTTAAAATCTCTGTAAAAAAAAAAATTTTTTTTTTTTTTAAAAAAAAAACACCACTTTTTTTCTTTTTTTTTTTTCGCTCTATAAAATAGACCAAAAT
>Ga0123354_10018122_pt1 | contig 11038 bp, 8 predicted proteins | sample TergutLab28metaG_2_FD_97872 | JGI IMG/M metagenome (GOLD analysis project Ga0123354, IMG submission 97872) | Labiotermes labralis P4 segment gut microbial communities from Petit-Saut dam, French Guiana - Lab288 P4 | ecosystem: Host-associated > Arthropoda: Insects > Digestive system > Gut ... | reverse complement strand
TTCGTTCGCCTTCATTCTCCATGTTTTTAACCATGATTGGATTTTGTTTAGGTGCATCTGTAGTCTATGCGCAGCCATTTTAGGGTCCTCATGGACTGTTAGGATAGCGGTATCATCAGCGAAGCTGGCAGTTGTACTGTTTGCCAGGGTGGGTAGGTCAGCAGTGTAGATCAGGTATAGGAGAGGGCTAAGTACACTGCCCTGCGGAACTCCAGCGAGGATTTGCCTGAGGGACGAGTAAGCCTCCCTGTATTTTGTCCTAAAATATCTATTCGTTAGGTAAGATTGTAAGATTCTGTACTTATTGTCCGGGAGGAATGTAGTTTCTAATGGAACAAAAATGTCGTCAGCTCTCAACCACTTCAGGCCCACAGGTCACTGTATGTACCACCTGCTGCCAGGGGACCGCGGTAGCACAGTGGTTAAGGTACTGCGTTACAAATCGGTAGGTCGCTGGTTCGATTCCAGGTGGTGTCTTTGGAATTTTTCATTGACATAATCCTTCCGATCGTACTATGACCCTGGGGTCGATTCAACCTCTAACATTTCCTGGGGGTAAAGGCGGCCGGTGCGTAAGGCTGACAACCTTGGCACCATCTTGTGCCGTTGTCATGAAATCTGGGGACCCTAACTTCCTGGAACCATCTGGGCCACTCCAGGCTTGCAACGGGACTGCTTTACCATTACCACCTGCTGCCACATTAAGACACTCTGAATTTAGAATACAGTGTCATATGTTTCAGATAAGGAATCCTTCTATAAAGAGTGATTATTTCCTCACAGACTTTGAACTTGCGAGTACTTAAATTTGTAACAGAGAGGTTCTCTGTGAGGTACGAACTAAACCTCTATATATAATTTAGATGAATTTTAGTCTTCCAAGGATTATTATTCTTCAGGTAGACTGACATAATTTATTTTATTAATTTCAAACTTCACAAGACAGGCAATGGACGTATAAACGTAATATTTAGGCGCTTGTGTGAAATCATCACTGCAGTAGAAAAACAGTGAGCTTTACATATTCTGAGTGTGTGTTTGCAGCCTTAAGTATCCAGCAAGTAATATCCATGCGTTATATTGTCATCTGTGGCCTACCCGACCCTACAAGATTTTTCCACATTATGTTATAAACGGCGCGATTTTAATATATATATATATATATATATATACATACACACACACACACACACACATAACCTGAAACCTTTGTCTTGATTGTCACTACAAATTTTATCTTAAATATTTCTAATTCTAAGCAGAACTGAGCAAGATATTATCAAACACGTATATCGACCTTCATATGAAGTAACCAGAATTCTTGCAACATTTTAGTGAATTTTGAATTTTCTCGAAGCACTCTCGAAGAATATTCAAGTACACAATTTCATGAAAATCCACCCAGTGGTAGGCGAGTTGTTCCATACGAATGGACAAATGGACGGACGGAAAGACAGACATGACGAAGCTTAACAGTCGCTTTTCGCAATTTTGCAAACGCGCCTAAAAATTGTGATATCAAAATTAGAGAGTCTCTGTACATTTTGTTATATTGATGTTAATGTAATTGCTACTAACGGCACCAGAGGCGCTTAATATCATGGCTCTCCAGGAAGGTTAGTACAGTTTTTACGTTCATCACAATTCCACTTTTATGAAGGGATTTGGGTGGGAGCCCATTTCCACCCTTGTTTATTGCTGTCAGCACACGAAGTGATACATTGCGTATCCTGGGAAATTTCATAATTTCATTCTTCTTTCTCTGTCACACTCTGTTTAAGTTTGTCCCTCTACGTAATCGCTCGAAGCATAAACCCCGTCCTGTAAGCACCCCACTTTTGTTTCAGAAATAATTGCAGTTAACCATGCAAGCTACGTAGGAATTAAATAGTCGCAGTTGAGTCCAGACTCTATTTATGGCTGTTACAATCGGTGAGGACCGTGGCCAGCGGCCGCGCGGTCTAAGGCGTGGAGTTAGGGTGACTAGCTTGCTGGAATCGTGGGTACGAGGCGGAAGCTACTTGCATATTTCCTCACCGTCTTAGATACATCTCAATAATGACTCAGAACAGAAAGAGGAGACACATGATGCTACACACGCTGCTCTAACTGAAGTCAAGTGTAAAGGTTAAGGCAACTGCAGCACAGAGACTATCATTTGGAAAACACACCTATAGGATAGGTCCACGGTAATGAGCAGGAGGGAGAAATGAACTAATTATGGTAAACCCTAAGCACACTGTAACATATTGTACAAATAAAAAAAAATCCCGCCGGAAACATGAATTTTTTTTTCTCCTCTGAGTGTTGTGTGTCTCTGCGTTGGTCTGATCACTCAACCAGAGGAGTCCAACGGAATGTGGTGTGTCTGTGATCGTTAAACCTCGATAATGAGGAGACCCTGACCCACTAGGGGCTATTGCGCCATGGGGGTGGGCTACGTCAAGAATTAATTTTGATGTATTCTGGGGCAAGACACGGTGTGAACTGGTAAGTGGTTGCCACTAGTTTGCATAACCATGCCGTACCCATGAGGATATAATACCTTACTGAGACCGTGTTTTGCGTTTTCTAAGTTCTTTTTTGCTTATGGGGTTAAGACAGGTTGAAAACGTTAAGAACTGTCTAGTCTAAAGTGTACCACTGCGCACGTGCGCCGAGCACATTACGCGAACTTTAGACCGCAATAACTGCGCAAGAATGAAATCGTATACGCCACGATGGTTATTATATATACCACCAACTGCAACACTACAAATTTCTGAATTTTTCACAGGCAGCGTATTTACTTATGTAATTTTACTAATTACACCCGGGCAAGCAGTGACACAGATGGTTCAGGCACTGCGCTGCAACCCGGGATGTCGCGGGTTCGATTCCAAATGGTTTAAATGAAATATTTCATCGACATAATCCTTCCGGCCGCACTACGACCTAGGTGAAAACACAGTCCCTAAAAGAAATGGGTACCAGGAATATTTCTTCGGGGGTCAAGGGCTTAGAAACTTACCAGTTTTAATGTGCTGAATGTCTTGAAATTTGGAAGCCTCAACCTCCTGGGACTCTCTGGGCCTGTCCACGCCTGTACAGGGATTACTTTATCTTCCATCACGTTCCTACCGAATTCCATGTAGGAGCGGGTGGTGGTGGGGGGTGGGGTGGGAGAGTGGGGGTGAGTAGGGATGGGGTGGGGAGGGAGGGTGAATTGTGAGTGAACATTTGTGCGATTAACTGCTTTGAGCAGAATTCCCAGAACATGTCACAGGTTTCAAAATCAGCCCACGTGGAAGGTACAGGATCAAGGGCATCAGAACATTGTATTAAACTGCGCAGTCTGTAGCTCTTTATGGACATTCTGTGAAACACAGCGCATGCGTAAACGGGCCCTTGCTACTGCTATGTAAATGTGGGTTAAAATACCCGCGTATACGTACGCACTTACGTAGGAAAAGGGAAAATTTTTAGACAAACTGAACGAAAGAAAACCTTTGGGCATGGTGTATCCGTGAAGTAACGCAAAATCACGAAGACTTCTGACATGATACTAAACTTAATTGTGGTGTGCTTATAACGTGTTATTGGCGGTTTAAACATCCACTAAATGGCCTTAAGTAAACTAGAATTTATTTCAGGACCATCGGAAGAAAATCAGGATTTCCCGCAAGCTTTTAGCGAAACTTTTGAGTTTCCAATTTTAAACATTTGTGTTATGGCCGACTGCTGATACTGCGTCACACGCCGACAGGCAGATGGACAAATATGACCTGCAGATACACAACTCTTTATTCTTTTGTAAACGTGAGGGTAGAGGTTAAGGTCAAGCCATCCCTGTGCATACTATAAAGTCTTACGAGGAAGTAGCACAGCACCATTCACTATTAACCCCAGAACTACATAAGGGTGACCGGTCACCTAGATTCAGTAAGCGCTTCGGGACCGGGAAGTGCCCGAAGTTCCTACTGAGTACGAGGCTAAATTGGTCCCCGCGGCAGGTCTGGGCCATTTCTTTTTAAAGTGTTTCCGAAGTTACTTTGTGGTAAAACGGAACAGAAAATGGTAGATGAGCACTACAGGCCAACAGATGTAGAATTCGACGGATGGAAATGGAAGTGTATAAGCTTTGTCAGTAACCATCATTAGACCAATATGACAGAACACAGACTGACGGAGATACTGAGAGGCAGATCGGTGGAAACATGTAGACAGAAGGATGGACAAATGGACGGACACAGCGATACGGGTGAACAGGCTGTCGAAAAGATATACAGGATTTTGGGATGGATGTGCAGCTGTACACACCTGACAACAGTAGCTGTTTTCCTGCTGTACACACCTGACAACAGTAGCTGTTTTCCTGCTGCATGCACTACACATATCTAACAAAAGGAAATTATGTGCTGCTGTATAAACAAGACAACAGCAACTACGGCTGTACGCAGAGAACCAACCCAACACTTTTACGGTTCCTCTTTTCATTAGCTCACGATTTGTTCCTGAAAATTATGAAGAATATCAAGAACTTTGAAACTATGTCCTCCTCAGCATTCAACACAATTTACAATCTGCGGTTCGCAGCATAAAATTTGTTTCGCCGAATAGGAATCCAACAGCAAGTGAACGTATGAATTTAGCAGAGGAGGGCAGGAGACTCGCTAACTTTATCACGGCAAGTTTATTGGTTTTCTAAATAGAGACTGTTGCTGCTTTTGAATTTTTTTTTTATGTCATAGACTTACTTAAGTAGAGCAGTATACCGCCAGATTACGCGTGAGACTGCAGCACCAGCCCTTAGATAGAGACCGCTTACATCTAAGAAACGTTTCTACTCACTGGGGTCGATTCGAAGACCGTCTGAATGCAAGTCACGCGATACACGCAGAGTTAATCCCGCTGTTCTTTATGGCGGATTCCGTATGTTTAAGCTGTGGACACCGTTGTCTTGCTGTACTCGTATTAGATCTAATGGCATGGCACAGCCTCAATTGCAGTAGACCAGCCATGCCGGTCACGTCCGGTTCCTTCGTGGCTGGCGATGTGATATTTATGTTACTCTCTCGTGAAGTTACGGCGGACCGACGGTCGTAATAATGATAAAAATTATCATTAATGACGACAATAATAAAGAGGATTTTGTGATGACAAGATTAATGATAACAGTTATGGTGATTAAAAAACATAAAAAATTACATTATTATATTAATAAAAATAACAACAGTGTATTATTATTATTATTATTATTTCAGATGAAAATCGTCAAATTTGTATCTCATATTACTTTTACTTCAATAACGTGAAGTTTTCACACGAATGATTTAAGTATCTTTTGTATGTCTTCTACTTCTTGCATTATGCGTCCTGTTTATTGTACTGTGTTATTATAACATCATCATCATCATAATCATCTCTTTCATGCAGTGTATTTATACTTATATTTCTCAGACAAACTATGTCTCTAGGGAATACAGTGTTGCAGCTATTCTGTTGTTACTATTCATTGTGCTTATATCGTTAGTTTCAGTGATGAGTCTATTGTACTTTTACATTAGTACTTTCCGAAGTATGTGTGCAGTGCCCAATATGGCTGTTTTCTGTAGTTCCTTGACTTAATGTTTTCCTGGTATGTTGCTCACGTATTTTCTAAATGATATTGAAATAGTCCCAGTCGCCCCTATTATTACTGGTATTACCTTTGTTTTTAAATTCCACATGCGCTGTATTTATATTGTAAGATCTTCATACTTTAGAATCTTCTCGGCGTCCTTTTTAATCGCATTTCTGTCTCCTGAGATTGCATCGTCTATTAACATACATGTTCCGTTTTCATTATCACGGATTATAATGCCTGGTTTGTTATTGCGGATAGTTGTGTCAGTTTGTACTTGTTGATTCCACAATATGGTTACCTTGCCTCCTTGACTTGTTTCTACTTATTATTATTATTATTATTATTCACAAATAAAACCGTCACACTTGCTTGATATTATTCTTAGTTCAATAACGTAAAGTGTCCTAATAAATTAGTTAAATATTCTTTGTATGTTATGTTTGTGTTTCATTATGCGTCTTGTTTGTCGTCCTTTGTAATATGTATTATTATTATTCACAACGGAAAACTTCACATTCATATTATTCTTAGTTGAACAACGTAAAGTATCCCGATGAATTATTCAAGTATCGTTTGTATGATTTCTGTTCTTGTATTATGTGTCCTGTTTATTGTTCTTCGTTGTTTGTATACTGGGCCATTTCCGTTACTGACCATATGAATTCATACAGTACGTCAATAAAGAATAGAAAATTTATGTTATTATTATTATTAAAGCATCATACGTCATTCTGAAAGAGTATGAAAATTACATGAAAGATGGAAAGGTCAGTTCCCAGCTGAACCTTACTGCAAAGACTGCCTATACTGTACCGGGCCTCCGCAGAGAGAGGCTAACGCCAAACCACCCAAAACAAAGCACGGCCCTTCAAGAGGTACAAGACCCTTGTAATGGGCAGGAAATATTTAAATTGGTAATGACCAGCAGGAAGTGAGGTTGTGGTTTCAGTTCATCTGGTTAAGAACGGAGTCCAGTACCGGCGCCTTGCGAACACGATAATGAAACTTCCGGTACATTTTCCTCTTCTTTGTTTGTGTCGCAACGGTCCAACTGGGGTCCAGACGAGATAAACGACTGTCAGTTTGCGAGTTCAAGGTGCTGGTGCCGGTGGTCAATAATAATAAACAGTGGTGACTATATCGAAGATCATATCGCCGAATTAAATCTCATGATTAAAGAAGACCAAATGGCACCTGCCATTCCGCCAGTGAGACGTGAAACAAAATCAGTGCACATGCTTTAAAGACGTAATGGTCATCAAAGGACTCAGACCTGAGTTCTCGTGGTGCTGAGTATTAAGGTCAAAGTTACATGACATGTCACGCCTTGTAGTGTGGTACCAATTTTCTGCATAAACGTACTGCCGTCATCATCACATCAGACTCTGAAGATGGAGGCAATATATTCCTCCGAAATTTTAGTTTCAGTTTGCCAAAACACACGGTATGACATTATCAAAATATTGTAAAGTTAATTAGTTGGTTGGGGGGGGGGGGTCGCATACAACGTCACGGGATGGGTCAGGTGTTCGAATCCCGGTAGAGGCAAAAGATTTTTCTCGTCTCGAGAACATCCCACTCACCTTCATATTCAATGGATACCGGTACTGGGAAGTGGCCGGGGTAGAAGTTAACCCCTCATCTCCAGCTATTACCGAGGTTAAGAATGAGTGGAGCTATACCTCCAGTCCCCCTATATGCCTTCAGGGTGTGGATAGGAAAAACTTGACCCTTACGTTAATTGGTTACATTTTTGAGATCAGACACATGTCGTGAAAGATGTCGGCAACCTTCCCGATTCACCTTCGTTCTGGCAGCGACGCGCATGGCGCACATGGCCATCTTGAGAGATTACCATTAGTAATGCAATATAGCAATCAATCACCCCAACATTGCTGTCGATCGATATATACTGAATACTGATTTTCACTGCACAATGCCTGTATAGAATGGTCACATAAGACATAATACATTATAGCCTTAACTTCCCGCCCGCTAGCTATAAATACGATCCACAATACTGCCTCATGTTTTATATGGGTGTGGAACTTGGCCTCTAAGCTCAAGGCAACCTTTTTTCAACCTATGGGTCGCAAAGACGTTCTGAGTGAAACACGAAACAAAGATTCTGATGATATAAAACACGCTTTCATGTTGTTTTCATGACGTCATTAACACGTCACATTATGTGCTCTGATTTATGATTTTTATAAGCGCCCGCTTATTGGTTACTGCTGGGCTGGCGAGAAAATGTCACTGGCCTACTCTGGGACGCGGGTAAGAAAAAGCTACGAAACCCAGCATTAATGAAATGGCATACACTTAAGGTTTCTTTTTCCCGAACAGGGTGTTGAGGGCAATATTTGGATATGAGAGGAGGGAGAGTGCCAGAAAAATCGAGAAAGCTGCGCAATGAGGAGCTACATGATTTGCACCGCACACAAATATATAATTAGCGTGATCAGATGGGCAAGACATGTAGCAAGCACGAGACAGGGACGATAAATACACACACACACACACGCACACACAAAAAAAAATATATATGACAGAGACAAGTACGAAGACCTAATGATAATATTAGAATGGATCTTAAAGGTATAGGAAGAAGGGATAAGGAATGTATTCATGAGGCTTAAGATAGTGACAGGTTCCTGGCTTCTGCGAGGGCGGTAATGAACACTCAGGTTGTACAAACTACAGGAAATTTCTTCTCGAAAGAGCTATTAAGTACTCAAGATGACTCCGCTTGATGGGGTCGGTCACACAGGGCACAAAACTGATTCATATATCGTACGCTCTTACTCAGCTTCACCTGCAGTACCGGAAACACGTAGCTGCATTATGCGTTGTCACTGGAGATGAACAGAACACCAGGACAAGGTTTTGAGCCGTTCAGAAGTGATGTGGTGCAGTCTGGTACATGGTACTGCTTTCGGATCCCTTCGCGTCAGTGCAGCCAACTTGCAGACGTAAACCGAATAAGTTACGGGTACCTGTTCACAGCAGTTTCAGTACAACATTCACAGCAATACTACAAGGTACTTCCCCGACTGCCGTCGAGTATCGACTCATCGCCACTAAAGAACCTCAAATCCCACGGCCATTATGGTACCCGTTCGCAACAGAACGTTCCAACCAAAGCTTCTTTTGCACCGTAATCATTAGCATAAATTCACGTCAATAAGAGTCAAAAAGCGATTTATTATTTAGACCAACAATTGGACACTACATTAACAATACAGTCTGTATCGCAAAGTACTCCTACGTGTTTCGATGTGTTTAGGCCTACATCTTCAGGGAGTCTCTTTTCATATACGCCTAAGTTACAATATAAGTAAAGTTACAAAATCAATAAAATTAATAAGTTAAAGCTAACTTTAGCGTATATGAGAAAGACATTCCCTCAAAACGAAGTAAATACATCTAAATATGTAGGAATACTTTACGATACAGACATTGTTAATATATTGTGTATTTGTTGTTCTAAATAATAAATTATACAATATGCACGGTACAAAAATCAAGATATTAAAAAATCGAGAATTACACTTAAGAACAAATGATGATAAAGATGATAACAATGATGGTGATAATAATAAATGTTATAAAAATTAAAAAATACAGCAAATTCAGACTATCTGAACTGTCTGACGAGACAGTGGACCACATTACACCAGTCTGACCAACAGCGCAAAAAACAGTACACAAAGAGACAGGATGGAGTGTGGCTCGGCTACAATTTAACATGTACAAGGAACTAGGAGTAAAATTAGACAACAAACACTGGCAGGACCATGTACCGCAGTTGGTAGAACAAGTCATGAAGGTAAGATAACCACATTACAGAATAAACTACTGCAAACCGACAGAACCATTCTTAACAATGAACCGGATATCATGATCCGCGATAATGAAAAAGGAACAAGCATGTTAATAGATGTTGCAATTCCTGAAAACAGAAATGTAATAACGAAAAAAGCCGAGAAGATTTCAATACACAGACCTCAACAATAGAAATTCAACGCATGTGGAATGTGAAAGCAAAAGTGATACCAGTAATAATAAGGGCGTCTGGAACAATTTCCAAATCACTCAGAAAAAACCTGAACAAAATAAGGGAGAGCACGAAATTAGGGAACTGCCGTCAACAGCCATATTGGGCACTGCACACATACTACGGGAAGTGCTGATGTGAAAGTAAAGGTAAAGGTAAAGCAATCCCATTACAGGCCTGGACAGGCCCAGAGGGTTCCAGTAGGTTGAGGCTCTCAGATTTCATGACAATCGGTACATGAAGGTGCTAAGGTTGTCAGCCTTACGCATCGGCCGCCTTTACCACCCAGGAAATATACCTGTTACTCATTTCTTTTAGAGGCTGAGTCAACCCCAGGTCATAGTGCGGCCGGAAGGACGTAAGGAAGCTAATGTAAGAGTACAAAACATATTTCACGGGCGAAATAACATTACTTGTAGCACAAATTGTAAATACGGAACAGCTGCAACACTACATTCCCTAGAAACATGGTTAGGTTCAGGTATGTAATTGTAAATAGCCTGCATTTAGGTGATAAATATAATAATAATAATAATAATAATAATAATAAAGAAGCCGACAAGATTCTAAAATATAAAGACCTTACAATAGAAATACAGTGCATGTGGAATGTAAAAACAAAAGTAATACCAGTAATAATAGGGGCGACTGGGATTATTTCAAAGTCATTCAGAAAATATGTGAGCAACATACCAGGAAAACATGAAGTCAAGGAACTACAGAAAACAGCCATATTGGGCATCGCACACATAATTCGGAAAGTACTAGTGCAAAAATACAATAGATTCAACACTGCAAGTAACGATATAAGCACCATGAATAGAAACAACAGAATAGCTGCAACACTGTATTCCCTAGGGACATAGTTTGCCTCAGTAATATAAGTGTAAATACCCTGCATACAAGAGATGATGATGGTAATAATAATAATAATAATAATAATAATAATAATAATAATAATAATAACAATAATATCAGTTTTAACGGCTTATGGGCAACACTTCCATCAACTTTGTTCATGGAAGAGTGTAACAAGCACACTTAAATCCAACGAAAAGATTCTGAGGCCCAAAGAAACAAAGTTAGCTACAGTCCCTGTAAAGTCGTGTAATAGGGGCACGTGCTGCGAATTTCTTACTCCTGTTGGGATGAAGGGGGTTGGGGGAGAGGGGTTGGAAGGGATGAGATTACAAGCTCAGAGATTTTTTTCCTTAAATCTTATTATTCTTTTCCTAACACACGCGAATTCGGTTTTTCATCCCGGCCCATATTGTTCCTCTGTTCTTTCGCTAGGCACCCCCCCCCCCCCCCCCCCCCCCCCCCCCCCCCCCCCCCACCCCCCACACCATACCCCCCTCTTTCTCCCGGCGGGGCCA
>Ga0123354_10018121_pt1 | contig 11038 bp, 9 predicted proteins | sample TergutLab28metaG_2_FD_97872 | JGI IMG/M metagenome (GOLD analysis project Ga0123354, IMG submission 97872) | Labiotermes labralis P4 segment gut microbial communities from Petit-Saut dam, French Guiana - Lab288 P4 | ecosystem: Host-associated > Arthropoda: Insects > Digestive system > Gut ... | reverse complement strand
GGAGAACCAGCACGGCTAGGAGACCCTGACTGAGACGGTGAAGACTGTCGGCTCACATGAGGTGATGATAGGTATGCTGAAACTTCACCAGCACCTTGTACTTCTGCTGGTAATGTTCCACATAAGCCAGTCATCACCAAGGGACTCATTCCACTGTGCCAAGGGACAGATGGTAATGGCTGATGACCAGGAGATGGAAATGCAACATGTACATAGCCAGTTGCAGTAAGCTGCTCTGGAGGCAGGGCAAGACCTGGGGGAACACTCAGTCCAGGAGGTATTGAACTTTTTCCTTTGTTAGCATCTCCTGCTGTAAAAGAAATGACAAAAAATGTGAATGTGGTTCTTTTTAATTGAAGCACAGCTTCTCAGAACAAAACTTAGAGAAAACAAATCTGGTTACCATAAATCTGAAATTATTTCCTTCTATTAACACACAACACACATGCATTAACACATTACTTCCTCTTGTCAGACTCCTTGAATCTGTCTTCCAAATTCCACAGCCTTCTTTCAAGACTATTCAAAGACAGGCTTAAATATATATTAGTCACACACATTCATTTGTTTACGATTCATTTACTGTTGCTGTCACTCGTTCAGATTACAAACACAGCAGGGAATGACTTTCATAACTTTTTCAATCCACATACATACACATTCACAGACCCATCATCTGCAAAAGTTGGACTGAATGTGGAATTCATCATGAAAACAGCTGAAATGCAATATGCCTTCAAGTCAAAGCAATAAATTACAAAATTACATAACACAGATAAAAATATAATAACAAAAAAAGATCATAAGCACACAATAGTTCGAAACAACATATGCATTACAAAATAGTAAACAAGTAAAATATGAATATTCATACATTTACATTGTAAAATTAAGTACAATTACAAACATTAAAAAAAACAGAACACAAATATAAAATTCCTCAGTGAAATATAAGGCATCTTCAACAAGGAAATCTCTGTAACAGTCTTAAAAATACGTATACTGTTGTGAAATTTAAATATATTTTGTGGAAGATGGTTGAATAATTTAACAGATGAGTAGTGGACACCTCTCTGCATTGAGGAAAGTCTTACCAAAGGTATATGCAGTTTATTTTGCTGCCTTGTGTTCATACCAAGAAGAGGGGTGTTAAGTTTGGTAAATGTGAGGATTTTTAACTTCAAATGTAATGTCAACATTTCAAACTGAAATCAGCAATAAAGATTAACATTTAATTGCGGGTGATCCAACTTGCTTTGGCAAGTGATAGGCAGAAATGATTACATATGTGTGTATAATTTCTGAAATATTCACCAGCTGAATGTGATGGTGGCACTGTAATACCAGGGCAGTGACCAAGTACACTAACATCTTGTTGCTGGCGTTCTTCAGAAGATGGACAAGGTGCACAGGGCTGCATAATGCAAAAAAGAAACACATAATTAAAAATTTGAATCTATTTCTGTAAAAAACATACACACACACACACACACGTAACTTCCAGGCTCAGAAGTGGTGACCTACTTGCAAACTTATCTAACTTCTTAATTAAATGTACTAATCACACGTCGTCTTATTTACGAATTATACCTTTTTGTTTAAGTAACCTTACCTGTACGGGGGGTTTGACATATAGTACGCTGATGCCAACTTGATGTTTGGCTGCAAACATTTTTTCTTCATCTTGAAGCTTGACCAGTATATTACCAATAACTGCTTTTTGTTCATATGAGAAAGCTGGGTGATTTAAGGCAAGTGTATACAGTAGTAACAGTTCTTCTAGTGGGTTTTCATCAGAAGATGAACTGTTCGTGGCAATTTCACTGCTATCAAAGTTTGCTAGGATCTTGTACAGAGAATTAGAACACGCATGATTATACGATTTCAACAGGGACACAAATAATGCTAATTTTCTCCGAGTTCTCGTATCACTAATGCACTGTAAATCAGACAACTCTGAACAATTATTCGCTCGAATTTCGGTATCCCTTAGCTCATGAAAATCTCGCTTCCCGAGGTCCTCTAAACATGTGCCGAGAAACCGTAGTTCAAATGGAAGGCACATATTCAACAAACTACACATTACATCAACACGTTTGGAGCTAGATAAATCTTTAAACCATGTCACAACGTCTTCTTTACACACCATTTCCAGAACACATTGATACTATTTGGTTTATTTCTGCTGAAACAAAGGATTTAAGGACTTTTCGTACTTTTATAAGCACACCATACTACAAAGCTAGAACTCCCCTGCTAGCCCCATGTAGCATCGCGCTTGCTATCGATACATTAAGTAATCCAATCGATCCGCCATAATCGTTCAGTTGCGCCATTTTCGAAAACAAATTTTGTGCAAAATAATTGTGCATTCGTTACGTATATCGTTGCATATTTTATGCTCTTTTTTGTATATATTATAAATTAGATCTTACTGTATTTCCAGGGTTTGTACATTTCTTGGTAATAACTTCTAACAAATATTCGTAAACTTAATAGTGAAGATCCCTTAAATGACATTGTGTAATACATGTAATTTGCTATTAACACATACATGATTATGTATGTTTGTGTGCGCGGTCAAGTTCCAAATGTTATAATTTAAGATACTTATGTGTAACAAATACAATTAAACATTTTGTTACGTGGTTTGTTATATTTAAGTTATGCATTCGGGTATTTTGACATATTAGTTACAAAGTCCTTCTCCATGCTTCTAAAATTTCATGCTTACATACAACAGAATAAAATGCAGTAACTTTTCTCATTTAAAGTAAAATTCATATAGACACTGATTATAAATTAAAATATGAGTTATATTTATTACAAATCTACATCTGTACCCAGTCTGAACAAAAACACTTGTGCTTTAATTGTCCTTCTCCCAATTAAGATACTGGAAATATTCAGAAATGAAGCAAACAAAGTACTAAGTATACAAGTAGTTTTCTTCATAATGGACTGGGAAAGGAGCATGACACATGACATGTAAATACTGATAAGAATTTATTTCTTATATTTATAGCCCTCTATAAGGAACAGAAGTACAGATGCATCCATTCCACTGCTAACAGGACAAGGATACATTCATCAATACACTGGTGTAACATCATCAAACAGGTATGTACTAACTTCATTAGGTCTTAGGAGTAGATTTCTGTGATTATTATTAGGAAGTGCGATTTTTTCTACTTCTTTTTCTTCTACTGGCACTGCCATCCACCAAAAAAATTGGCCTTTTCAACTACTTCCTCTTCACTGATAATGTGATGCTCTATGCTGAAGTATTCTGTAGCATAGCATATATGAATTTTATGGAGATGTTTCAACACAACAGGGTAAAAGTGTGTGGAAGATTTTGAATTTCATATCATACTTTCTGTTGATCTTCAAGTTTACCATAGCACATTACACACACAATCATGTAGCAACACTATACTTCCAGTCACACATTTCAAGATCTGCTGCAGAATTACAGAAGCTCCTGCTGTAATGTATGACTCCATATTCCAGTGACAGAGATAGCACTATCATAGTAAGTCAAACTACTTAAAATATTATGCCTTATTTTCCCCCAAATAAGACTTTTTGAAACATGATTAAATGATCCTTTCACAAATCATTTATTTCCAAACTCTTGTTTGTAAGTAACTGAAAGTGTGCTGAAACAAAATTTATCAAAGCACTTAATGTAACAGGTTAGTACCTTACCCCTTGAACAGGTGAGCACAAACTTTACCAATCTCAGAAGCCACTTCAAAATTCTAGGCACGAGAAGATGGACAAAAAGCAAGTTCCATACTGAGGACCCACAAATATTAGGTGCCACCATAAAAAAATGTTGTGCTGGCACACCTGCCCTTCATAATAATGTATAATTGTACACAGATAGAGGTCTCTTATTACTCATTTACCTGATGGGGCAGACATCATCTTTAATGGCTGATAGCTCCTCAAGATATTCCCAGATCTTCTGTAACACAACCAGAGAATTTGTTACCTTGCTCCCAGGAATCCATCAATGGTGCCTATTCTGAGCCAGATGAATCCAGTACACAACCTCTAATCTTCCTTCCTTAAGGAAAACCCATTTTCATCTGTTCCAGTTGAGAAAGTCCATCAAAGTCCAAGTTCCTGCACTGAATTTATAAAATAGGATTTTTAGGGTGAGGATTTGTTAGCTCCTTCCCTATCCCTAAGCTCAAGGACAACATCTTGTCTGACATCTGATACTCATAATACAATCACCATATCTTATGGATTTCTCCTCCATCTGCGATCTGAGGACAAAACATGCTATATTAACTACAGGGTCTGAGCAACACTACACTATCAATATCACAAATTCATTATATCTACTACAGCATGTTTTGGCCCACTTATACAGCCTTCATCAGGTAAATGTACAAATTCATAAAAAGAAAAGTTATAACGATGCTCATTAGTTATGTTAGCTACATCCACTATGCACCCACAAATATCAAGCAGAACTATGGCCATAAACAAATCAGGGCACTTCAAACAACACACATCTGGAGCAAAGCAAAGAATTTCTACAGCACATTCCAGTTTTTACCCTCCTTTTCTAATTATTACTATTCCACAATTTGGAATAATAACCAACATACCAAAATATCATACCGATTATCTGTACAAAGGACGCCTCTTCCTTTTGTTTTTATGAATCTGTACAACTACCTGATGATGACTGTGTAAGTCGGCCAAACCACATTGCAGTAGATATACAGAATGCATGACATTCATAATGCTGTGTTACTCAGTCCCTGTAGTCAATACAGATTTGACAAACACAACAAGATGAAGATATGATTAGAGAAGCATTTAAATGGGCTCTCCTCACACAGAGCATAGACACACTAATCTAATATGCAAATCTGCATTACATAAACCTAGTTTCAAAAGTAAAAAAATAAGACTTCTATTAGCAAGCACATTAAGGTACACGTGAGGTTACAGGAAACTCCCTTCCACTGTTTCCAAGTGTCATTTCACTTCCTCTCCAGTGTACAGCTTTACACATTCCTTCGCGTGCCTAGCAATTCCATCCACAAAAATGCTTTTAGCGATACACTTTGCAAAATTATTTAGGTGCTTTTAGCTGGCTGACATAGGTCCTAGGCAGCTTGCAGGTAATACAGTAGCAGGCTGAAAGTGGGAAACCTTAAACCCAATTATCCATGAGCCTGCTTTCCATTGCTTCAGTATAGTCAATAAACTCCCCATATTTTATGGAACCCAAAGGATCATTACCACACTCATTACAGCCCCTACACTGTCGCACTGAGGACCATGTCAACCCTGTTTTATAAAAATAATGTAACTGCCACTCTGAGCTAAATTGAGATATGTGCAGCCAATCATTCAAATACTGGTACTCTATGACCTGAAAAATAATTACAACTCCACATTCAAAAATGATCAACATAAGTGCGGGATATCCTATTTCTCAAAGCATTTGCTGTATGTTAAATGGAGACACTTACTTGCTTCTCCCATAAAATTCATATTTTGTGAGTCTTCCCCTATTTACAAAACAGGCAATACAAAAACATGCTTCTTGTTATGGTGTGGAGTTTTAGCCTACTGGCTAATCCTCAGGCTAGAGGACCACCACTTGTCAACTGTGTATGGCCACTTAATCAATACATTCAAAATTACACTCACCCATTTCCTCCACCCACTACAACTACTGACAACACATAATGGAAATGTATTACAACATAATAAGTATCATGAAAGATACTGATGCATTTGCTTGCGTGTACTTCTCCAGTTCCATGCATGGTAACAAGAAAACACCATGACATACCGGGGTGTAATTTACAATAAATTACTGTGCAGATTTCCTTGCTTCTGGCTCCCATATAGTAATAAGTTCCCAATGAAAGTTGAAACAACAACGACAACAACGACGACGACAACAACAACAACAACAACAACACTTACAAACTCAGCTGGACTGCCCTCTTAACAGTTAGTATGCATGTTGCCTGACAATGACATATCATGTCAGAATGTGCAGCATTATCAGCCATGTGACTAGACATTACACTGTGCTGTATAAGTGACTGAAACATACATCACTGCATTCATAGAATATTATGAGGAAAATGTATAATTAAAATAGGAAAAGACTGGCAATATACACTGAAAACTGAACTTCCATAAAATATTTTATTTCTATAAAATATTAAAATATCCTTGCATACAAATCCTTCCAAAAATACACCACAGACATGCAACAGGCAGCTTTATTCATGTTCATTACATCCACCAAAATATCCAGTACTATAACAAAAATAAGTAATTTATATAAAATCAAACAAATACCTTAACAAGGAACAAGATTAAGTAAACTGAATTAAAATTCTCACTGTAATTAGTTGAATTAATCTTATTCCAGGTTAAATATATTTACAGTTTTATAATTTTTAATGCTTTACACAGTTACATGTTACATCCTCCTGCCATATTTTATAAACATATTACTGAACAAACATCTTAGTGTTATATGAGTACAGATTTTGGACAGAGGTATAAATGAGGTATTGAAACATAAATGGTAGATGTGTTACTAATACGCTATATCCAGCGGATCTGAAACTACAAAAATGTCTGCAACTGATTTCATAATGGCTAATTTTAGCTGAAACATGTAGTTACATTTCATATCAGTTAATAAAGATAAAGGGATATTGTATTTATTAATATAACAGCTGTGAAAATGGGATTTTATGTTTATTCATGGGCATCTAGTTCTTTGACTGGGGCAGTTTATACAAATATGTTTCATCATGCGGCCAGAACACTTGTGAATGTTAGTCTGAAATCCCCTTGAATGTAACAGATACACAAAGTCCAATGACCTTGGTCTCTGTGGTACAGACACAAAAAGGTCTCTCACTGTCACAACAGAAGGGCTGATTTGTGAAATCAAAGTGGTCATTCAAAAACCAAATTACTCAGCTCTACAGGGCTTTGACAATGGTGAATGACGCACTCACACAAACTGCTTTTTGTGGACTTTGTCCATTACCTAAAACTGTTTTCTAAAAAAAAATTTAGATGCGTGCATTCTGGTTTTGTGTGGCATTTGTGGTCTGATCAGTCTAAGTTCATGGCTCCTTTTCATAGTTTTTATGGCTTTAATTTGTGAAGTGTTCCAGGCCGTATTTGTTGAGTATCATGGTTGTTTTTAGTTTTTCTATAGCTCTTTTCCTATTGCCACCCATGGACTTGATCTGTTTTCAGGAACATTTCTTAACAAGCCAGTGACTGGGAATAGCTCAATCTATGTGGTCCACCAGGTTAGGTGCTCTGCTGCCTAAAGACGGAAGTGGAGCCAGCTTCTGAAATGTCTTTTTTTAAACGCTGCAGACGATGGACACAGTCAAAAGAAGGAGAATGTGTGGGTAAATTAGACATTTCTTTCAAAACAAAAGCTAATATTTAAAAACACAATTTGAAATGGCTATTACACTTTTGTAAAACCAGCTTCTTCATGTTTTGGGCAAAAACTCTTTTCAAGAGTAGCAATTCTACTAGGATTCAAAATCATGCGAAGCCTAACTGATCAATATGCTTGTTTTGTTTACTTATTTCATGACAGAATATCATTTAGCTATGGATTCACACCCTGTAGCAACTGACAAATTAATACTGAACCCTTTTAATATTATACATTTTCCATGTCACTGTATCATATACATAACATTTAATACCAGCCTGTTGCACAATTATTTTTTTGTTAATTATTGCTCTGACACGTTTCGGCCTTACCTACTGGCCACCTTCAGGGAGCTCACTAGCTTTTAGACACATGCAGCTTATGTGTCAACTTGTGCGACAGAAATTCTACATATATAAAAACATATACGAATGTAGTTCCACTAATTCTCAAGTTCAGTATTAGAAGGAAGTCAGTGGTCAGCTTCAAGTCCTGGCCACTTTATCCCAGTACCCACTGAACAGAAGTTCAGGTGGGCCTCAAAACACTCTGGACATTTTGTAGAACAGAAAAATACCCTGCCCCCGTTATCTGGCCCATAGTTTAGTAACTATACTACCATTTAGGGAAGGCAATGAAAAGTTAGGTTCACCACATAACAGGACCTTTCTTGGCTTGATACAATTCTCAGGTAACTTTCATCCATTTCTTGCCAACCATATGCAACATCACGGCAGCAAGGGATCTAGAAAGCCTTCATACTTGTCTGAAAAAATATGTGGGAGGGTTATCCAATGTATGGCTAGGAAATAAGTGTTGGATGATCTGGGAAAAACAGTGTACTAGAGATTGTCCACCAAATCTGCACCACATCTTTCTTTCGTTGAGGTACTAAACAAAATGTACGATGTAAACCATATGACAATTATTTTCCCACAGTCTTTCCAGTATTCCTTGAGTTAAACATCCCTAGTGACAAAGAATGACTAACAACACACTAGATTGTCTGAGCAAAGGCAGTGCAGTTGATTTTTAGTAAATGCATGAAAGAGTGATATGATAATGCAACTAACATGGCTTAGGGATGTTAGGGCACACATCAAAAACTTGTAGGGAAGCGTAAGTATGCTATACGCATTCAATGTGCTGGACATATGCTGAATTTTGTTGGTAATGTAGTCATTGGCTGTTACCTAGAAGCAGTAAATGTTCTTGCTGTTGTGCCTTCTTATTAGCCTCTGCCAAATGCTGGGCAATACTCAAATAACTCATAGATCTTGAGTCCATAATACCAAAATGTCTGACTCTACACAAGAAACACATGCAAACGCAAATTTATCCAAAGTTATGATCTATAATTCAATTACTGATGCTCTGGAAATAGCCACATTAACAATGAAAAAAAGGGACATATAAGGACAGAGTTCTGCATTCATCTAAAAAATGGAAAGATAAGAGTTTCTATTGATGTTAGAACTTCAGAATTGTGTGACAACAGATCCACAACACTGGCAGCGACCTACAGGATCCAAAAATTGGCCTTACTAAAGGCACTTAGCATTACACATTGCTCTATCACTTTGCATAGGAAATCTGAGAAAATTCTCACAAAGCAATGCGAAGACTTCACTTTTCTGGGATGTTACACAGCATATGTTGGTAGTGACTTACTGACGTTCCAGGATAACCTATTGTTCCCATGTTCAAGGGCCACAGAGATCAAAAGGAATTCCTCTTGGGCTGCTTCACATCCCAGAAGAAGGAAGGCCTGAACTGCACAGTGATGGAAGTCTAACATCTTGTACAGAACAACTCAACTCAAAACCTACAACACATCAAATGCAAGTGTGTAAATAAGGGTAAAGCATGACAAATAAGCAAGTTTATATTGATGCACCCAATGTTAAAAAAGGCTATCCAAAAGGACAGATCTGAAGCAAAACCCTTTATTCCAGTAATGGATGCCCACACCAAATCACTTGAAGAATAGTCATCACATACAGTAATCTTTCAAAAATAACAGAGTTCTGTTGATTCAGAGAACTTGGCAGAACAGTTGTATGATTACCTTCATACATACATACATTCCATGGATGCATATATTCCATGGATCCATAAGTGTGTTACAAACACAACAGGATGTAGCGCAAGTCACAAATACACAAAATATAAAAATTTAGTGTAAAATACTACAAACATTTTACAAAAACAATATTATAAATGATTTCAAACATAACAAAATTCATCTTCAGAGTAAAGACAATGTGTATTTAGTATTTTTTCAATGCTGCTTTAAATTTTGCCTCATCCTTCTTGAGGGTTGTCACACTAGGTGGTAAAATGTTGAAATATTTTATGCCAGCTAAAAATATACTTATTTGAAAACAATATAGGTTGGCATTTACTCGACGAAGATGATGCTTATTCCTTGATTAACACTGTGCATACATCAAGTTGTTTGAAAATTTTTCCTGATTATAGATAAAGAAGTTCATTAATGACATTATATACTGGCACGGAACAGGCACAATCTCTTGACTGATTAAACAGACTTCTACATGAGGTTCTGGGTTGTGCAACAGCCATATTTATGATGATTTTCTTTTGTAAAGTAAAAATCAACCCAATGTTCAAAGATTTACCCCCCAAAATTATTCCATATTTTTATAACAGAATGAAAGTACGCATATTACATTGATTAAGAATGTTAATGTCACTGATATGGACCATAGACCCAACAGCATAACATGCCCCAATTATCATAGGAATCATTTTCTCAATATGATGCTTCCAATTTATGTGGATATCAATTTGTAAACCAAGAAATTTTTTATTCTCTGTCTCTGCTACATACTTCTCTTTATAACCAAAATGTACTGTAGAGTGTGATGAATTCTTTGCTGTCAATTACATTATATTCATTTTATCTAAATTCAGAACTGCCTTATTAGCAATCAACCATTCAATCACACGAAACAGAACTAAATTTGACACTGAACAGAAATCTTAGAAATTTCTGCTTGAAATTATGACATTAGTGTCACCAACAAATAATATGAGTTCTGTTATAGAATTCATTCTCAGAGGAAGGTCATTTATACACATTATGAACAACAGAGCTCCTCCGTGGTGTCTCCACCTTGTCATGGTGGGGGAGCTTGTGTGTCTTAATGACTCAAAGGGCCATGCCGGCGGTAGCATAGCTACTTGCAGGGTCTCCCAAGCCGGACGGGCCAAAGAGGAAAGACCAGACTAAGAGAGACACCCTGGTCCTCCAGGTTGGGGGTTTAGGTGTAGGATTAGCAGCCCGCATTTGTAAAAAACCAAATAATTGCTCATAGAACCAGAAAGGACGAGCTGGACGGATTACCGATGATGACTACTACTAGATTAAGGAAAAAACGAATTTGGAGAAAGAACACAGTAAAGTTTGCCACATGGAACATTCTCTCACTGAATTACACAATTTTAAAATAGATTTTTGTGCTATATCTGAAACCAAAAAGAAAGGGAAAAGGGACAGTTTGTATTGACGACTATATCCTAGCATACTCGGGTAAACAGAAAGAG
>Ga0123354_10018120_pt1 | contig 11038 bp, 5 predicted proteins | sample TergutLab28metaG_2_FD_97872 | JGI IMG/M metagenome (GOLD analysis project Ga0123354, IMG submission 97872) | Labiotermes labralis P4 segment gut microbial communities from Petit-Saut dam, French Guiana - Lab288 P4 | ecosystem: Host-associated > Arthropoda: Insects > Digestive system > Gut ... | reverse complement strand
AGTGCCAACTTTTGCGGATAGAGGGGTGTCACGTGGTCAGCGCAACGAGTCCCCACAGCCGTTAATCTCTGTTTTCTAGACCTGGAGCCGCTACTTTTTTCATTCAAGTAGCTCCTCAATTGAATATATATATATATATATATATATATATATATATATATATACACTAAACATTATATGCCTCAGTTAGATCAACACCCGTTTATAGCGACACAAACTATTCCCTTTCGTGATGTTATAAAAGAGTTCGACTGTATTTCAATGTCCGTTTTGTATGCGCTTAATCACTGATTTTAAGAACTTTTTCTCCTTTACTGTCACCTTTGAAAGTCCCCTTCTAAGACTTTAGCCCAAAATCGTCCTTAAGTGTTTTAGTTCATTCGACATCTTGTTTCTTTTCTAATCCCCATCATACATTTCGCGGTCCACCCTTTTATGTCGTCTGAGAAGCCACAAACCTTCATTTGGCCGGTGTGCATTATTGTGAATGAATTAATTGGAGTAAAAATGTGGGATAAATTACTCGTTACAAACATGCGTTTATGCACTCGTTTCAAAGTTTGATGATCTAAATGCATTAATGCAAATTGTGTTATAGTCGCATAATAATTCAAAAGATCCTTCATTCATTTACGAATATATAATTGGTAATCCATCCGAATTAATTAATTTGTAAAAAATTACATTGCCCAAGTTAATATTAACGTGGACTTGCAGAAGTGAAGACAAAACAACATTATTTGTACATTCAGTAACTACACTGTGCATCATTTATGTTCATAGAGTTTAATCCCTAGAAGCAGACTGCATGAAGTTGCAATGCTGCATATAACAGAAACAGCCCGGAGGAACTGCAGTGTGTGTGATGGTTTTAAACGAAAATAATCACATTACTCCGATTTTATTGACTGTGCACAGAAATAGAGAAATAAAATAATCCAAACTTTTTCAGTATTGTAAGTGAATGAAATTTGAATTCCGGTGTTCAAGGAAGCGTAAAATAAATTAATGTGCTGAATATACTTGAAAATATAGTGTTGCAATGGTACAGACTATCTAAAACAGTAACGACATATAAGCACCGAGCAACAATTTCTAACCGTCCATACTACGAATATTCGTAAACTTTTTTTATTTATTTAACTTCACTTGAATAATTATCGAGTCTCGTCCAGTAAAAGTTAGTTTCTCCCCCAGCACGAACAAGTTCCTTTCCTTAAAATAGTTTGTTTGAAGTGTTAAGAATGTACCACTGTAATGGAAACAGTCAGTCTGAATACGTCTATAAAATAACAATAGGGTACTTCTCAAATAAATAAAATCAAACACTCTAAATAAATTAATATACATGTTTATTGTTTGAATAAGTGGCTTGAAGTACACATTCGGTTTATCATCTTCGTTTCCTACCCTCTTTGTATTGCAATAATGCTTGTTTGATTTACATTCGGAATTCTCGCCACTTACCATTCTTTCTTTCTTTCTTAGTCTTACCTCTTTCTACCTACTGATTGTAGGTGTAGAGGCTTATTGCTTTCGGTAGGTCTTCTGTAGACGGGGGACCGGCCCTGACCATAACTTGCTTATTTTATCCTTCCTGTTTACAGATTCATTTCATTAGTACATGCTAAAATTAAAGATGATAATACACATCTTCGCTAACACAGTCCTTCTCGAAGGCGTCAAGCACATTCCATCTACATCTGAACAGGAAATAGGTAACCTTCTTGGTCGATTTGATAATTACATGTCATCGCGCCATTATAATTAAATTTTATTTTTAACAGTTCGCCAACAGCTCAGCTGATGCTCCCTCAGATTAATTTCGCTTGTCTTGAAGGCTAATTTCGTCGCAGGCATTATAACATACACATTGTGGTCTACTGTTTTCCGTAAATACGTAGTCAGTACCAAAACTATTATTATGAACTTTAAAACTTAGTTTAAAGTAAATTCAGAAACGTTCACTTCAGCGCGTTTTACTTCTAAACTTATCCCCCCATGAAGGGCTAGAATGTCACAAAACAGGCTGGACACCAGTACTAAAGGAGTAAATACAAACACTTGAGACATATTAATAGAAAGAATTTGAATTTCTATGCTGTGACAGTGCGGAATATAATGACGTGGTACATAGAGAAGGGAGAAAGCGGTGGGGGAAGAAATGCTTCTGCCATGTTTAAAGAATTCCGCAATAATATTTTACGTTTCATGTAAGATTTGCATTTCATGTTGCTTCGCTATGGGCTTATTATAAACTGACACCTGTCGTCTGAAGTGACACTCCTCATACAGAAACAGGCAGCACATGGAGTCGAAGCTGTCAATCCTTTTCACGGCCTCTTCATGCTTCAAGGAATTCTCAAGCTTCGAGATTTGAATTGATCACAGTTGTGAGTGTTAACATGACTGTCATGTGGGACGTAACTACGTATTTTTTGATAGGTAACTGCAAAAGTTGAGGAAAAAACTGTTGCCTTCATCGGGGTATCAGAGCCCTGAAGCAATATACAGAAAATGACCCCAGCATGTAGCTGCGTGTGGACCAAACGGCGGATCGTAACATCCCAGAAGAAGGTACTTTTAGCACGAGCTCTCTTCATGAATATTGTATGGGATTCTCGGCAGAGGTCGTAGTAACACACACACACACACGTGATCTGGCTGCACTCAAAGGAAAGTATCAGCTGTCACTTGTGTATCTGCCTGTCAGCCCAAAGTTCGCTTCGACCTGGACCTGAATCAGCTACATCGGGATTTTGAAATCAGTCCACAGAAATAAGCATCACAGATATGGCAAGGCAGTACTCACAACTCAGGGACAGCCTAGTCGGTATAGCAACTAGGCTCCGGTCTGCATTCTCGGTTACAGTCTCGGAACAGGCAAGCGATATCTTCATGATAATTTACTCCTTAATTTTTCCAAACACATTTCTTATCGCCTGTTATTGTAATTTCTATACGAGCAGAGATATTGTCACACTAAAAACACACATTTACATTCGAAATTTCTGTTCTTCAGCAATTAAAATAATTAGGTAATCAAGTGACTGGCTAACCATTTTCTACTGCGAAATAAATTTACATGACGGGACAAAACACTTAATATGTATATATATATATAGAGGTTTTTGATACCTCTTTGCACTCAACAACGACATGGTTGCTGGAAAAGTAGGGAAGCTTTAGTTAATCTTCGGTCATGACACATACTTAATCCCATAACTCGTGCACACATTTTCATGTATTCTGTGATTGTAAATAAGTGACAGTGATATTTAATTGAATTATTTGGTCATTGAAGGGAAAGAAAGGACGAGAAAAAAATTACGAGAGGATGGACACATTAAAGAAGGAAAGAATAAAGCGAAAGTGAAAAGTTGTCAAGGTAACAAAAGCACAAATGAAAGGGGTAAATGATGAAACGCGGAAAAGGGCGTTTTCCGCAGGAGACTTAATTTGTTCATGAGCCACAGTAGTCCCAAGGCACAGTTGCGGGATATTCTATAAATCTTCACTAACCTATATTAGCTGATCTCACGTTTGTGCTGGCCTTAAGAGTATGTGAAATTAATCTGGGAACAACGTGCAAAGAATAATGAGTTAGAAGACGTTGTTGGATTTATAACAGATATTGTACTGCTAACCATATTAATTCCGCTGTTCAAAATTTCCAAGAAATAACTACAGGCCTTAAAACAATTTTTTCTTCACTATGCTAACAGTGATCCACATCTTGTTTCACTGCAGATCAACAAATGTAACCAGAAGGTTAAATGGTGAATGTAATTATGTTAACAGGAAAATTTTCAATAACATTTACATTTTTATCTTATATTAATATCAGAAACTTCCTCCGCCTCCTCCTTCTTCTTCTTCTTCTCAAACTACAATCCTACATGGGTTTTGTCTTCTGCACCTAATCATTCCAGACTTTTCTGTCTTTGACGAGGTGTTTCCAGTTTCTCAATTTAGTCTCTATAAATCATTTTTCTTCTCGTCTCCACGTCTCTTCTTTGGCCGTCTTTTGGTTCTTACTCCTGGAAGGTTACAATCAGGAATCTTCTTAATTAGTTAAATTTGACAATTTACTCGAACCGATTATATGATATATGATGAGAAAGAATGATCGTTTCAATAGATTGTAGTGGAAGAGAGATTGCAGAAAGTAATGAGGTAACAGAAATCTGCATTGCTGAAAATAAAGTACTGGAAAAGGGGTTAAAGCGATGCAGGCGTTGCTACACAGAACTTAAGGACAAAAAAGAAAGAAGAAGAAAATGAAGTAGTGAAATGTTAAAACCGTTCGAACATTGAAATTTCTTTAGAATTGTAATCACCCCCACCCAGATCACTGTGGACCGTCAGCACAAAGTTTGTACACCTTAATCTAGCCCAGTCGTCTACAAAAGGCACATAACCATTCTCTTCGCACAACAAATAATATGTTACTCAATTATTATACCAACTACTGCACATGTATAAAATTTATAAAATTTACACATTAAAACATTAAAAATGCTCCGACGTGTTTCGGTCCTAGGACCATCATCAGGGAGCTATATCGTCCTTGCTAAAGTCACACTATAAAAAGTCACATTAATTTCGCTGTACCTTCGAATGTAGCAGGGCACTCTTCGCAACATAACATTAAACGACACGGCATGCTACCACAATACCCAACTGGTACAGCGAATTAATGTGACTTTTTATAGTGTGACTTTAGCAAGGACGATATGGCTCCCTGATGATGATCCTAGGACCGAAATATGTCGGAGCGTTTTTAATGTATTAATGTGTAAATTTTATAAATTTTATATATGTGCAGTGGTTGGTACAATAATTGAGTAACTTGACAACATGCACGGTGTAACAACGAAAATAAAATAAATAATATGTCATTATTTTGTGGGGATATTCTTAGTTACGAGTGCAATTTATTTCTAGACACCCGCTGCGGCTCCTGGGATGGGAGATCAGCCCAATCCCGAAACATCTAAGGACAACACAACAGAACGTGTCACAACCTTCACGTGCCGGACGACCTTTAACTCGACACAGACTGTGGGCACTCAAGAAGAACCATCGAATCACTTTTATTGTGTCTTCACTAATTGAATTACACGTGTTCTACTGTGACTGCACAAGCTCTGTCTGTGCATTGTGATTTATGACTTCTTCCTACCCTTTCTACAACTTAGTCTGCTCTGATTTCTTTGATTTTGTTTAATGAATCTAAGACGATAAAATAAGACTTTCCAAAAGAGAAGACCTTTTACTTTACTGGAATTTTAGACGTAACTACCCTTTTTGGGGGGGGGGGAGAAAATCACGTTACTCATTTTAACATGTTTACAGTTGGGTGGTTCTTCTGTGTTCTAGTTGGCATTCACAGCTTGTAGAGTGTGTTTTTATTTTATTATGTTGGGCATTGTTATGGTAAACATTCTACTGAAAATGGAGTAAATTAATTGTTCAAGAAATCATCCTTCTACACCCAAAACCATGCAAGATATTGTAATAATATTCTGCTGATATTTTCAGTCGATTTATGAATATTCGTGCATTACATTTATAAGGAGGTCCTGTGTACAGTTACTGGCACAGAAACAGACCACACCGATTTGTAATGGGTGGTAGACACTGACAGATCATATCCAGCAATTCCCTTTCTTGACTGTTGTAATGATAGCGAATGTCTGAGCGGGTAACCTTGGGCACAGACTTACAGATTTATGATAGAGGCTAATGTACATGTTCCGTGACGACACGCAGGTTGTAAACAGTGTTGTCAGTTTACATTATGCACTCACCAATAAGAGCAGATACTCTTTCTCACTAATTTGCCACTGGTTTAGTAGCAAGCATGTATAGAAATCACGGCTTCCAAGCACGACGTACACCGTATTAATTCCAAGTGTAATTAAAAGGAGTTACGACTATCTTAGAATAAAAAGAATGAGGATGTAGTTTCCTACAATAATATGTTCGATTTTAGTGCGTAATAAGTATTTTGTAGACAAATTTTGTTTAAAAAAATCTATGGCATCTGTAGATATTTCTCGGGACAGCAGTTTGGAACTTGTAGATTATCTCAGTATATAATCAACAGAATTAGTGATCACTTCATGCCGTGTAACAAAATGTAACTTGCCTGAAGTTTACTTTAAAACCTGTCTTTCTGCCCTTCTTACTTTGAAATCAAGCCCTGAGTAAGCTATTCAATTTGTATGTGAAACGTGACAAACTGTGTGTTCCCTGATTTAACAATCAAACGAACTCTTTATTAATTACCCTACCGAACTCGTGACCAGAATACATGTAATCAAACAGTATATGTAAATATATTTTCAGAATGAAGTCATGCATGCTTCTTTGAAATTGTACCAAAAACACAATTAACCACACGAACTTTCAGGATTTTAGTACTAATAATCACTACACAGAAGAGAATTTGGTGCTTTTATGAAGGAAGATTTTTCATCACCTTTTTCGCAAAATTTGGCACTGCGTAATATCAACAAACGGGTGCATGTATTGCGCATATCAAAATGTTGTTTTCTTAAGGTCCTTTCCAAATTATCTTCACGTATTCGCGTACACTGCCGATCTCGGAGGCCGCGCGGTCTAAAAAATGGATCTACGGCCTCTTTCTTGCTGGGACTGCGGGTTCTAATCCTGCCGGGGAAATGGATGTCTCTTGTGAGTGTTGTGTGTTGTCAGGTAGAAGTCTCTGCGAGGGGTCGATCACTCGTCTAGAGGAGTCTACCAAGTGTGAGTGTGATCGTGAAGTCTCAACAGTGAGGATGCCCTAGCCCAGTGGAGGCTGTCAAGCCTGGAAAATATACACCCACTTATTGGTGGTCTGTGGCTTATTTTACGAGACTATTACTGTTTCAAATTTACACTGTAGTATTGAATGAGATAACTGTATATTGTCGAATAAGAAGTGTTTGGTTTGAAACATAACCCCAGTAATACTCCCAAATTTTCCTGGGAAGTCTGGGGATAAACACAGAAACTTCAACCAGAACATTCAGTTTTCCGACCGAAATCCGAATTGAGATATTCTTCAATGTAAGTCCAGTGCCGTCTTTTCTGACCAGGTTCCCGCGAAAAATCTAAGAACAAAGACACAAAAACTTTTCGGTTCTGGAATACCGCGAAAAGTTCCAGTTACTTTCGAAATGTAAAGAAATGTTTGTTTTCTTACAGTGTAAGCTGACAAATATATGCATATATTATGTATATAATGTACATTATGTATATTCGGTATATGTGTATATATATATCCTATTAAGTGTATAGCAGGTTTTCACAAATATATTTTCTTAATAGTAATTTTGCAATAATTGCACTGCGCTCCCCTCAATCATGTGTTTCTGGCCTGCGAAAATTTTTCGTAAGGAGGGAAACCTTAGGATATAAAAAATTATTTGAAGGCTTGCTCCGAGGAAGAAAGGTTGAGAAACACTGATGTATAATCTTATCTCTAGCCAGCGACATATCAAGTGTATCTTCCCTTCTTATTCTTTGACTGTACTTTCCTCATGAATTTCTCATGCCTCCCATGAGGACTGCATACATTGTTTGGTTTCTTTATAGAAACAGCATTTCGAAATACGTAAAATTTTTAAGAAGAAGTTTCCAAATCTTAGTTCCTTGTGCTAAAATTTAACAGAAGCCGAAACAAAATCCCAATGTTACTCGTATTGTCGAAACTATGTGTAACGTTTGTACCAATGTCTCTTACTTCAAGTCAAGTGGTTTTTCAAAACCAAAGCCTAGTGCCTCATGCTGCTGAATCCGTGACAACACAGACAGGAAATAATGGGGTATGCGCATTACTTGATCGTTTGTGTGAATACAGTCCGACCGCGCCAGTTTCGTAGTGACGTAGCACCACTGTAATAGCCAAGAGGGAATTCAATTTGGGTCCATTATTTTCGAAAGTCGACAGTTCTGCTTGGGGGTAGTAATTAATTTAACATACAGAAAGACGGTAGATGCGCTGTTGTTTCCACAGGATTGCAGACTCTAGAAATGTTATTCATAGAGGTTTTGTTTTCTGAACTTAATATATGTGAAAAACTTTGAAGGGCAGAATTAATACTCAATAAATATTTGTTAAACGTTACAAGTTCTCTGTCGGTACAACAACAATTATCAGTACAATAATATCTGGCTTTAAGTTTCGTCTCTACACCAATTCATCTTCTGCCTGATGAGTAAATTTCTTTAGGAAAGATATACGAATTGAAACACCATTTCGATTTTAAGACATGTTAGCCCATGTTATAACACAATAAACATTCCATGGAATATAATGATTAGAATATTTCAAAATACTTTCGCTATAGCTGTTAACACGTTATCATTACATTGCCTACTAATAAACCTGTTGTAGATGTAGTTCTATATTAAAGCTAAAACAGTTGGTTAATTTATTGTACTCGGTTGTACAAGTTTATAGAATTTAATTAACGTGAATGTTTCTCTTAACAAGTACGGTACAATGCAGTTTAATTGTTCGTGTACGAATGTTTTGAATTCCTTCATGACGTCACGTGGACTTTCTGTTAGTATTTCCCAAATGTGGAATTCTGCTAACATTTCTTATACGAAAACCCGCTGGATATTGTTATGGCTGCTGAGATGATAAACCGTTTAAGAACACGTATGGATAAGTTATTGTGCTTAAATCTTGTGTGCGGGTGGGATTTTATCGAAACACGAATGTAGTTCTTTGTTTTGCAGCTGGAGTTTTGGAGTGTGTGAGTGGGTGGGTGAGTGTGTGGGTGAGTGAATTAGGGAGTACATAAATGACTCTTACGTTAACAAACATATGAATAAATCCGTAAATGTTAACATAAATGTTCTGTTGAAAAACTAACATATTTTCTTATCAGAATACACATTACAATTTTACTGAATCGAAAGCACTGTTTTCATGGCGGGAATTCACATACCAAGATTTTTAATGAAAATCAGAGCACATAATGCAAGGTCCTACGTCACATATACCTAAATGTCAAATCATTAATATTATTTACAGAGAAATTTGGTGTTAATTCCGAAATTTTTAAACTAAAAATACCCTCTAAACATAGTGTTAAGCTCTGTAATTTTAAAGTAGTTGCTGTATGTGGTAATCAAGTACCCATTGTGATTTGCGCCCTTCAACTTTTAATTACAAAATATTTGCTCCTAAGCGGTTTTTTAATTTTTAGTTTTAAGTTTTTACAGAATAGCTGATGATGATGAAGTCCTGAGAAATTGCACTGTGTCGGTTGGTAATGTGTGTCTCACATTTTGGAATGGCTGCCTCCATCTTCAGAGTAGTCCAAAAGTAGTCATTTCCAAGGTATAGTTGGTTGCATTATGTAAACAAGAGCTGGTTAGAAGCTCGTCGTGGCAAGACGGTTGGAAAGGAGTTGTGGGCAGTTAATTCTAGGGGCCATGCTCTTGCTAATGAACAGCTGAAGTGGAGGTTTTTGATAAGATGAAGATTGGAATGAACATTACTGCATTTTGGACGCAAACGATTCTACCATACCCCCCTCCTTTGGGTCGGAGGGAGTGAAAACTATGGGTAAGAATTTGAGCTAGTGTTCCATCGCGTGCGAAAATTTTTTCGCCTAAGTCGTCGCGACACTTTCCTCGAAAAATGCAAAAAGCGTTTTGTGTTTGACTGGAATACGAGTCAAGGAAACAGCTGGAAGTTGTACTGTGGCGAGGAAGACGGCCATGCGATTATGCGGTCATTAGGCGGAATGTTTATTTTTGAGTAGGTCGTTGAACATCTGACAGCGCGCAGTGAACCAGCAGACAGAGAAACTGACGCTGTTGTGAACAAAACTCACTTGGCTCTCAGTGGTCTGCAGAGACCCTCGAGACGACGGATGTACCAGTCAATCATTTCTATAAGGTAGACCATTCCGTGGATAGGATTCTGGAATTGTAGCACGAGATGGAATTACTCATGTGGTCCCTTATACGGAGGTATACAAAGGACATGCAGAAAAAGAGAAAGATATCGAAGATCACTTCTTTCTTTACCAAATATTAAATAGTCAGTTCAATAATCTACGTTGTTGGATTACAGGGAAAACATTCAGCCACCAACGCTGACATTATGCTCCTAAAGGCCGACACAAATATGTAACCCTTCATCAACCAAAAGTTTTTGTGTTATCAATTTTCGCGTATCTGTGGTTCGCCTTCCAGGCCCTTAAATTCGAACATTGCAGTCTGACTGTTCGCGCCAACAGCAAGGATACGGAACACAAATAATAGGCCTTATTGAAAATTAAATTAATTTCTTTCACGCTAACACTAAAACATTTGAACTTGAATAATTATGATTCTTTAATTATTCAAAGATTGCATGCTTTATGTCCTTTATGCGTGAAAATACTTTGTTTTACAAATGAAACCCGCGAGTCTGGCGCCATCTACGTAGCAGAAAGGCTCGGTTCATCGAGATGATTGACGGACGTTTCTTGATTCGAGCCTCCATTAAAAGCGGAGTCAACTGGAAAGAAAATGTTCGCGTTGAACATTGCCGTGAAAATTTTTACACTTCAATTACATTTCATCGAGCGAAACTCATGGTTATCGCCTTCTGTCACCCGTGAAAATTTCTATCAGTTTAAAATAAATGTGCCTTAAGGAATTTCTTCCCTATTTTCGATTCGTCATGAAGAAAACCAGTGATTAGAAATGAAACGAATTTCGACAGTTGTGCTGAAAATATACAAGCGCTTGGTACGAGATATCATTATGCAAAGGTAATACTTGTTTATTTGTAAACACATGCACTAATTTTATATAATTTAAATACGCAATGTAATCACTCAATTATTTTACCAACCACTGCACTTATATAAATTTATAAAATTTACACCTTAAAACATTAAAACATTAAAAACGCTGCGACATGTTTCGGTCCTAGGACCATCATCAGGGAGCTATATCGTCCTTGCTAAAGTTACACTATTAAAAGTCATATTAATTTCACTATTCCAGTTGGTTTTGT
>Ga0123354_10018119_pt1 | contig 11039 bp, 11 predicted proteins | sample TergutLab28metaG_2_FD_97872 | JGI IMG/M metagenome (GOLD analysis project Ga0123354, IMG submission 97872) | Labiotermes labralis P4 segment gut microbial communities from Petit-Saut dam, French Guiana - Lab288 P4 | ecosystem: Host-associated > Arthropoda: Insects > Digestive system > Gut ... | reverse complement strand
CGGTTACAGTTTTTAGTACTCCTGATGATGGGTGCTGTGACACCCGAAACATGTAGAGTGACTTTGCAGTAAATAAATATCTGCATACTGTTGCATCTGGTTGGATTTTTATTAACATTGAAAGAGAGTTGACTTGGAGTAGTCCATTGGGGAGGCGAAAATCTGCATTGGACTGTAGTTTCATCGAAGGAGAAGAATAAGAATAAGTATTACGCAACAAATATCCTCATAATGTGTACTATTTTCCGTACACTGTTAAGATGAACAAATAAAGATGAGATGGGCGGGACAAATGGCATGCACAGGTGAATGTAAAAACGTATGGCAAATAGCGTTGGGGAAACTTAAACGAAAGAGACCACTTGGAAACCCAAAGCGTAAATGGCAGAATGACGTAAAGACGTATAGTGAAGTAGTATGGCGAGGGAGGGGGAAGGGGTGCCGGATTTATTTGGCTCTGGTTGGGGACCTGTGGCGGGTACTTGCGTACGGAACGCCACTGCGAATTGCAAGAGTGTTTCATGAATTAGACTGTACGTCATATGATATCCTTGTCTAGAACTGACAAACCGGTACCTGAAAAACTTAGCCGCTTGACACGCACTGCGATCAGGCGTTTAAAAAAAGCATAAAAATCTTGTTAAGGAATTATCCTGCTTTGCAACGGGTACTCTCAATAGCTAGAGCACGCACGCACGCGCACACGCACACACCCTTACATGTACTTGTATATATCCTATTACCGTTGGCGGGGAGATTAAATGTCTCGTACCGTAAGTGCGACAAAAGGTAAGGTCACAAACAGACATTTCATATTACAAGCCACTGTGACGACGGAAAGTGATCGCTCTATGCACTAACCGCTGCACAGCAATAAACTGTAGTCACATGGCACTACAAAACCGCGTAAGGTTGCCTATTTACTAGAACAGAGATAGCGAGTTCCGTCTTCACGTCGCTAGCCCTCCTATTTGGTATTCGTCGGATCCCGGTTAAAGACAAACTTTGTCCCCAACACCGGACCGGCTGCGCTGAAACATTTCATCGTCTGTTTCCGTCCGCCCGTCCGTGTAAATTACGAAGACCGCTAGCTTCCACATTGCAGGAAATTAATCATTCATTAATCATTCTCTCATTCAACACTACATAGCCTGGGTCGTTGACGGCGCCGTTAAATGAACCATACACGAACACATACATACTAGACCAAAGCTCGATGGACGAAAGAATATATTACATACATACATATACATAAAGGGGAGCTGGCCTCTCCATCTGCAGCGAACAATTAAAAAATGTAAATTTCAACATATAACAGGCCATAAAGTCCCCAAGAAGGAGTAGAGGTAGAGCTCTGCTTTTTCTTTAACTTCGGCGCTAGATGGAGGTGGGTGGTCAAAGCCACCCACCGGCCGCTTTACCCCCGGGAATTACCCGGTACCCACTATAAAGGAGTCTGGGTAGGACCCAGGGCCACTCTGGTTGTGTGCGGAAAATCTCGCCACCACCGCGATTCGATCCCCGGACCGTCGAGCCCGTAGCGAGTTGCTATACCGACTGAGCTATGCGGGTCCGCAGAACAATTCACAAGCATGCAGACAAACTCAAATGCTTCTATATTTCTATAGTAAAACCAACTAGATGCACCATTGTATCAAATTTATTTTATTTTGGAATGGCACTCTACATGTTTCGGACGGTCTTTCCGTCCATCATTTGGACTTCAAGACTGTACATACAGCAACAGGCATTTGTCAAACGGATACTGCTGTCTGCTTGCTAGCAAGCAGACGAAAGTATTTTTTTGACAAATGCCTGTTGCTGTACGTACAGTCTTGAGTTCCTGATGATGAACGGAAAGACCGTCCGAAACATGTAGAATGCCATTCCAAAATAAAATAAATTTGATACATTGGTGCATCTAGTTGGTTTTACGATAGAAATATATTATCATGCAATAGTTAAAAGCACAATTATATATGCAGCAGAAACATGGTGTTTAAAAGCAAAAACGGTATCAAAAATGAATTCCACAGAAATGGACTTTTGGCGACGATCGGCTCGAATTTCTAGAAAGGACAAAATTAGGAACACAATTATTAAACAAAAAATGAATGTAACAAGGTCTCTTTTAGACGATATTAAGACTAAACAACTAAAATGGTATGGACATGTTCAGGGAATGGAAGAGGGGAGACTACCAAAAAAATTATGAAATGGAGCCCACCAGGAAGAAGAAAACGAGGAAGACCTAAAGCTACATGGGCGGAAGGGATTAGAGGACTGTTGGGGGAAAAGGGATTAATGGAAGAAGACTGGAAAGACAGAGACAAATGGAAGAAAAAGATAAGATAATTGTTAAATGGGCGCAGGAAGATGTAGAAACGTCGAAAAACCTGCTAAATATATATATATTACGATGTACGGCTCTATGAACGTCAAAATCAAATGCACCAAGCGAGGTTTGAATCACCGATCTACGTGATGGGTTACCCAAGCGAGAAACTGCGTGCTCTGGGAAGGCAATTTCCACGCGGGTCTCAGCATTGTGAACTGAAAGTTGAACGCAGTGCATGACACATGACAACAGCCAGAACATATTGATTGAGGCAAAGTCGAGCACAGTCCATGCTTCGGCTATCCAAATTGCACGGTGAAGCGTAATAATAGTGATTAAATCACGTACAAAAGCAGGTAAAAAAGTGTGCGACAGTGAGAGTGTAGTGGGGATTATAGAATGATTTACGATGCAATTCATAAACCATCTATCTGCGCTGTGGCTTCTTGTAAACACAAAACTGAAAATTCGGGTTCAGTTAACGTAACACGATTCATCGCGTTGCGTTTTATATGTCAAGGTACCTAAAAAAGGCTGTCAAATACAACAACCAATTATTAATATCCAGGTCACAGTTATGTCCTTCGGCTACTACATATAATTTTATACAGCATCAAGATGGCTTGATATGAGTCGAAACATGTCGTTGTGACTGGGCCCTCAGTAGTAACACGTTGTGTCTGACGGGTATTTATTGATGTCTTTGCAAAAGGGGCTAACTTAATCCCCCCCTCTTTCCAGTTTCAGTCCCTCCCTGTTCACAGGTTCCCCCGCAGCCGCGGTTCATTGCCCCCTAATTCCTTGTTATCGGAAATCCACTTTTCTCGCGATTACCTTTTATACCCTGAAGATGGAGGCAAAAGTTCCTCGCAAATGATATCTATATACCAAACTGCATGGCGTCACATCTTCTTGAAATTTATGGACCGAACGATCAGTACTTTCGCAAGAAAGAGTTTGCTTCAGGGTGTAGGCTATTCGTTGTCAGCCGAAACCATGCCAGTTTGGAGGCATTCGAAAGGGTGAATCTGAGAGCTACGTCGTGGTATTCTGCGCCCCGTCGTCGAGGGTTTGTTGCAAGACGTTTCAAGACCGAGATATGGCCTAACCTTGAAGGGTCAATGGTGCAATGGAGACAACACTCATTGTTACAATCTGCAATTTGGGCGGATAGACGCCTTTGTATTCAAAAGAATAAGGCTTGTTACCAACGTGGACAGTAGATAGCAACCTTGCAAAACATGTACGATTCGCTGTTAGCTAATACTTCTTGTTTAGCTCATTTTTTTTTCATTCTATCAAATTTAATATCTTAGTACCAATGCACTCGTAGCTATCTTCATAGAGTTTTTCCAAAAAAAAATGAGTTTAAGCATTTTTGACGAAGTCACCTTTATCAATTTGCCTTTGAAGTTTCTAAGACTCCATACTTACGGGTACACACACACACACACACACATATATATTTTTTTCCATTTGTGGCGCTGCGGCCCAACGGGGGCCATGGCCTCCCCATTCTTGAGGTTTCTAGATCACACATAACGACGCACCACAGTCGGTAGGACTCCTCCGGACGAGTGATCGGTTCGTCACAGAGACCTCTACCTGACAACACACAACACTAACAACAGACAGACATCCATGCCCCCGGTGGGATTCGAACCCACAATCTCAGCAGGCGAGAGTGGCCGTAGACCTAAGCCTTAGACCGCGCGGCCACTGGGACCAGCCGTATATATATATATATATATATATATATTCATTTCAAATGCCATTGTCCTTCAATAATTAATTTTACTCGAGGACCAAAATGTATGGCATCAGTTTACGCCATTAGCCTCAGTCGACCTCTGAATGATAATACAGTTGTAGAATCCCTACGCGGTGAATAAGTGGAAATTTGATTATTAATCACCTGCGAGGAATAGACATAACGTGTAGCTTGGTATAGTTTCGAAGGAAGCAAGACGCCTGAGACCGTCATCGACACGAAAGCCCGTGAACAGCAACGCCTACTGATGCCGCAACTTCTCCGACGTAGGCGCAAGGCATGTAGCCGGAACGTGCTGTAGTAGGCGCAGGTTCACATGCGGATAGAGCAAGTCGTTGAGTGCTAGAAGCGCACCCTAATACTTGATCTTACGCCGTTCATTTGCTGTCAGGTTTACGTGCGTTCGAGGGTCCCAGTGGGGGACTAGTGCGAGATATTTGTGACTTTTCACGACTACACGACTTCTATTCCAGTGCAGAGACTTTATGGACGCTGATCTTAAACGCGGCAGCTTTTTCCAAAACGTTGTAACTTCTATCAAAATGCATGGCGTCTTATCCCAGATTGAAGTAACTGTATTTACACTTGTATCAGTTGTATCTCAAACTGCTTTGAAAATAAGTGATGAATTTATGGGAGAAAATGTGGACAAGCCAAAAAGCTTACGGTCAGGGAAGCCAGTGGTCTCACGAATTCAAAAATACAGACACTTGATGTTCAATGAATTTGAAGGGTCGATTATTGTGTCTTGTTTTTCTTTTCCAAAAGACATATTTCTTTTTTCATTCGATGTTCTGCTTCGTAGACGAACCCCTCACAAAAACCTGATTATTACTGCCTTAGAAGCTAAATCCTCACTGGCCCCTTAATGGGGACGTTAAATCCCATTTTCTTTCAACTAAAATTTAAGTTCAGAGATATCAAGGTTCTTGTGGCGGTGACCATGAAAATATCTTCTTTTGGGATGTGACAACGTGACATCTGGTAGAAAACATACCACGTTCCGTAGTAAATTCTACATTGAAAGTGGTGGTAGTAAGTGTTACCAGACTACATGGTGTCACATCCCACAAGACGGTAATATTGTTGAAACTGAAGTTGTTTTTCCAGAAGTATGGCAAGGCAAAGAAGCGAGTCTCATTTAGTGCTCGCACTGACAACCTTCAGACAGGCAATATCTGCGTCTGAATACAAAGAGGAATCGGGTCGTATGAGACCAGGTCACGCTAGAAGCTACAAGCTTAACTGTGTTTTGTGTATCCAAGAACTTGTGATCATTCCACCCCTCTAATGCATCAGCCTGTGTGAGGCAGGGGATGACGCAAATTGTAATGGGAGGGTGAGTGCAAATAATAATAAGAGGGATGATGAAGTGGGGGGAGGAAGTCCTTGATGACGTCATTTGGATCGAACTGCCGCCAGACACTTTGAGAGGATGAAGTAATAAAAGTCAGTGGCGGCTCGCGACTTTTAACAAGTCACACGTCCACTTTAATATTATATCTGAGTCATGATGTTTAATGAAGGTTGCAATTACAACAGCCTAAACATTCGTTTGTAAAGTGTGAGAGAACGGAGTGTAAATGAAATTCTCTATCACATGGTATTCAACACTGCGGTATTCTGGGTTCAAATCCCGCGTAACCTAAAAGTAGGCAAAAAGGTTGCCAACGAAAAACTGACTCCAGCTTCAGGGTAGAAGGGAAAGTAATCCTTCCAAATGCTATTATCGACATACCAGTCTATACGGTGTCATTATCCGGAAGACCACTACACAAAATTTCAAAGTAAAAAATCCGAAAAAGTACATAGTATAATTTAAGCCGTATGCTTGCACGTAAACCGACAAAGTGCTTCGCACATGCAGACTTTCATTATTCTGTATAGTTTATTGTCACTCATATTAGTATTAATTCATTGCGCCAGACTGAAATCTGTTTCCACAAAGACAATAAGCAATACAGACATTACATATGGAAATGTTTGTTTGTTGGGATTAGGATATTGCACTAAGAGACACCCGGCTCTTTCGTGAGTAACGGAAAGTCAAGCAGAGTATGAACGGGAGGTCATAACATTCCCAAAAGGCTGTTACAAGCACACACAAAATACTGGCCTGGGAACGTTTTGGAAAACATGAAATTGCAAAGAGCAGAGGAGTACACGACGGGCGATATGAAAAATTTCGTTAAAAAATCAGCGAGTGAAAAGAAGCTGACGAAAATCTGACCTGGCTAAAGGTCACGAACAAAATGTACGCGGCAGAGACTTCGGTATTAGTGCGGTTGGACTAAAGCAGCAGAAAAACTTTGATGGAATTCTTTCCAAAGAGATTATACTAAGGGCTGTAAGGCAGATTAGAGAACGAATGATAGGCTGACCAAACACCGGCTACAATGTGGGTGCTACTGCCAGATCCTCTGCTGTGACACGTAGTCATTTCCGGTCTAGCCGGGTTCCTTCTTCGCGGTGACAACACCGCCGTCTGGACGCACTCCGGACACCGTACCTTGCCTTCAGTTTTCCAGAACGTAGGAATGTCGCTCTGTTACGGTATCACTAGTTCAGTTATCGGCATGACGTCAGACTACGACCAACTGGCAACGCTCGAAGGTCACGCGATAAATCATGTTGGGAGGGGGGGGGGCAAAATGACGACGAAATTTGGTTTCGCGACACATTTCTAAAATTCGACAAGCGAGGAGTCCAGTCTTTTGGAAGTCGAAACTGCGACGCTTGGCAAACATTTGAAAATAAAAGTGATAGATCTTTCGAAACGTCGGCAACCATTCAGCCTGGGAAGCATGTTGTATCGCAGACGACCAGAGGCCCTGACCGCACAGCTATAACATCTTCTAAGTTAACATTCTGTTAAATCAATCCCATCTTTCCCATCAGGTTTCTTTCCTAGCATCTTTGACAAAAATGTTATAATTCGTCAAGGATGCAAAATAAGAAGAGCTTGTAGCAGTTCTGTTCGCTTGTTTGCCTTGACTGTCAAATTGCGCCCCATTTTTTTACGATTAGATTACGTCGCACGCGGAAAGAAACACTACATCCGTTCACGTCAATTCTGTGACACACGAAATGCGTAAGCAATTTTAAGATAAATATTTTGTACCATTAACTATACGTCAACCGACAAAGTAGCGTGCGTGAGAAGCAGTTTCCACTTCCGGTTTCATTCATGAGCCGGAAGTGACCTCACATGTCACGGATCACACTTGGTTACCAGGTCAAGAAATGCAAAATTCTCACTAAACTTGGCTGGCCAGAACCAGAACTAAGGACACAGAACGAACTCTGCAGGTCCTGGATCTGAGCCTCAGCCAGGTTACCAGATATCGTGATTCAGGGAGTCCAAGGCCACAGCATGACCATCCCGCCATCTCCGTTATAGCCCAACAGTATTCTTCCTCCACCTACGTCTCATTGCGCTTTCATAACTGCAAGTAAAATTTCGGCGCCATTCAAAGACGTTATCATTTCAAAATTTTTTATTTCTTTGAAAAGTTAGTTAAGTCCGAAATTCCAGAAATTGAAATTTCGTTAAGTTGAGAGGGGAGGTGGGGGTGTTTGTACCGACGTTTCGATGTATCGCAGTGCATTCACCTTAAGGGTCTGTAGTCCAAAAACTTGACCCTGACTACACAAATCATACTACCACCTCCATTTCTCAAAGTATAGGAAACTGACCGAACAAAAGTTGTATAAATCAAATTACACACAAATTTTCCAAAACGTACACTATGCTACTGTTATTGTGCACTTTAGTATATTCCATACATTCAACAACAAAAGCACTTAACAAAATAAATAAAATACATGTCATAAGTTTTTTTATTTGTATTTCATTGTATTTTCTTAAATGCATTTTTTGGTCAATATATCCTATTCCAAACCTGAATTTAAGTGGTTGTCCTGTCACTACCAGTTCATGGTTTCGCATGGCTTCCAGTTTGATAGGTCCCTAATTCATGGCAGAAAACTAAAAATGTTTGAATGTATGGTGGCTGAAAGTGGTATGATCTTCATTCAAAATGTCATGATTCTTCACCATTTGTTTCAACAGAGCCCCACAGATACTACGGTACTTTTTTGACGTTCTGGTGACCGTGCATCGTGATATGTTCTTATAATATAACCAACTAGATGCACTAATTCCTCAAATTTATATTTGACATAAAACTCTATATGTTTCGGACAGTTCCTGTCCATCATCAGCAGTTTTCACTGTACACACAGCAATGGTATGTGTCATACAGGTTTGCTGGCACCTTGTAAGCTGTCAGCAAAACTGTATGACATATACCATTGCTATGTGTACAGTGAAAACTGCTGATGATGGACAGAGGAACTGTCCGAAACATGTAGAGTTTATTCCAAAAACAAATTTGAGAAATTAGTGCATCTAGTTGGTTTTATCATAAGAATTTACCATGGTACCTTAAGCCTGTAGAGACCGCGGTGGCACAGTGGTTAAGATGCTGTGCTACAAATCGGAAGGTCGCTGGTTCGATCCCAGATGGTGTCAGTGGATATTTCATTGACATAATATACTTCCGATCGCACTATGGCCCTGGGGTCGACTCAGCCTCCAACATAAATGAGTACCAGGAGTATTTCCTGGGGGTAAAGGCGGCCGGTGCGTAAGGCTGACAACCTCACCACCGTCCTGTGCCGTTGTCATGAAATCTGGGAAACTTAACTTCCGGGAACCCTCTGGGTACCTGGGGCCTGTAATGGGACTGCTTTACCTTTACCTTACCTTAAGCCTGTTTGCCCTTATAAAGCAAGAAAAGTGCCTAATAGACAGTAAAGTAAACAAATCTTTGGTAAACGCAACGACAGGTGACAATAAATGAATGGAAAATGTAACTCAGAGTATGGACAACAACCACGAACACGCCAGGTGATGTTGTGCAGCGAAGCACATACCGGTACACTAAGGTTTTTCAGAATGGGGAAAGACACTCCACTCTGCACACATTTTGCTACAAGACAGACCACGTCTGCCCACATCGATGTAACAGCTCTGCCTTGTTCTATTTTGTATCACTGTGCATATGGTTTTACGTTTTGTATGCTTAATTAAATTTTGTGAATTATATACTCTTATTTCTAAGTTCTGTGTTCTTTTGTTATGTGTACTTATTCTTATTGTTATGTATGTTCTGTTCTGGGTATTCTGTCTCCTTAATTTGTTCTGTGTACTGTCTGTGTGTAAATGTGCACTGTACTGCTGCCACCGGGTGTCAACCCAATTGCAGTTAACAAACACATCATGTGACTACTGAGTTAACACGCAGGTCATACAAAATACAGTTCTTGGGAACTGCGCTGTTCTGGGTTATTACGCAGCGAGAGGTGGTAATTTATAACCAGAGTTTCGGGAAAAACCTATCGGTCCCAAATGAGGATGAATCGTTGGTAGTTCTCATCTATACCTCGCGGCGGAAGCCTGAAATAACGCAAAATACGAATCTTTCGGGACGTGACAGTCACACTTACTGTGCGAGGAGAGAGCGGGAAGTGATATTAACCCTTTAGGGAGGAAACTGTATCTGTCTGATGTGAAGACCCAGTCCGTACCGCTCAGTAAACACTTTCTGGCTCTGTTATAAAAACCAGTCAATTAATGCTGTATAGCGAAATAATCGCTATTTGTACTGAGATCCATACAGAACACATAAATGCACTGTGGGTAGAACGCAGAATTTGTGAATGTCAAACTGGCGGTACATATAGTGACCACTGGGCTTTAAAAGATTAACAGACAGAGACAACGATCTTTCTTACATTAGCCTTGAAATTTCTTTCGTAATGACGAGTATAGAAGAGGATTTGTTCAGATCCTCACTGAACACATTTCTGTGGAAACGGGAAAGCCTTGAACTCATTCCGCCGTGACGAGGGGACAGACAAATGACCTATAAATTTTTCTACGTGGTAGGGGGATTTACAAGCCGCCACTGAATACAAACGCAGAAGTGAGGGAGTGTGTTCAGCAAGTTGTGTCTTTTGCACATTTAAAACTGGTCTATGTCTCGCTCGTGGGAATTCATTGAATCTCAGAACAATGGAGTCTGTGCTATAGACACAGGGGTTGGTAGGGGGTGGTAGCTGCACTAACAGGACAGACAACCCTACTTTGAAGTTTGTGTTAAGGTTTTGTTTCGCTTCTTGAAACTGCGAGAATGGATGAAGGGTTTTAAATTATAGCCCGTACTGTACAGTGCTGGGGGCCGGGGGGAGGGGGAGGTTCGCGTGTTTACGAGTGGTCACTGGCCATGGGGACAAAGGGCGGATCGGCTGACAGCAAGAACTGCCTCGTCTAGTTACACGGACATACTACATGAAAGGCAGAGCACGTATAACGTAACATTGTAGCGCGTTCGCTCAATATTTATTCCTCCTGCAATATTTTATGAGCCTGATGCCAATACACTCGAAGAGAGCGCTTTTATAGATGGTTTATTTTCGCCGGGAACAATAAAACTAATTTAGGTCTTCATGTAAGGGGCCCCATATTTTTTTTCCCCGATTTTAACCATATTTGGAATCTCTCGACAGATTGCCGTGGAAAGCCCCCCTATATCAAACTTCGCGGAAATTAGAGCCCAGCTGATACAGACGGGGCCAAGGACGAAGGGACGGACACGACGAACCCAATAGGCGCTCTTCGCGACTGTGCAAAGGCGCCTTAAAACTGATACAGAAATCAGTGACCCTGATGAGCCGTGGAATATACCGTTTCTGAACAGTAGGGTTACTAGCCCCCATGTAGTGGGTCCCTGTCACCACGGAATGGCGCGTCCTCAGGTTGCGGATAGAGGAACGGCCTCCGATAAGGAGGGTAGCTGCGAATAAATTGAATAAGCAGTCGCGGACAGCCGACGAGGGGTGGTCCTCCAGCTTGGGGGTTGTGCG
>Ga0123354_10018118_pt1 | contig 11039 bp, 8 predicted proteins | sample TergutLab28metaG_2_FD_97872 | JGI IMG/M metagenome (GOLD analysis project Ga0123354, IMG submission 97872) | Labiotermes labralis P4 segment gut microbial communities from Petit-Saut dam, French Guiana - Lab288 P4 | ecosystem: Host-associated > Arthropoda: Insects > Digestive system > Gut ... | reverse complement strand
TACATGTTTCGGCCTGTATTGGCCATCATCAGGTTGTCTAGGGAACTTAAGGGCTAGCTATATGCATGCACGCGCGCATGCATATAGCTAGCCCTTAAGTTCCCTAGACAACCTGATGATGGCCAATACAGGCCGAAACATGTAGTTGTTTCCATCACATAGTTATTAAATACACCTCAGTGATTAAGTTGTGTTTGAGTACATACCTTTTCCTAGTTTACCTGTTATTCATGTCAAAATTTAATCAAATTTTAAATTTTGGGCAGTTTTGTTAAATGTTCAGATATCCAGTTTCATGAAAATCTACGCAGTAGGAGCCGAGTTTTTCCATGCGGACGGACGGACGGACGGACGGACGGACGGACGGACAGGTAGACGTGACGAATCTGAAGTCGCTTTTCGCAATTTCACAAAACCCACTCAATACAAATAGTTTATTACAATTTGAAATACGGTTATTTTGTATGTTTTTGCCAGAAGCGCATATTAGGATCTTCTTAGGGGTTGGTGTCTGTGTCCGAAACTACTGGACGGATTTACGTGAAATTTGGTAGTGTGTAAGATTTTAAGTTTCTGTGACAAAAGTACTCCCGTGTATTTCAGAGCATGTGTGGGTGTTTTCTGCTAGGACTGCTTGTGGGAGCATCAAACCCGCTGTGTAGGTGGACCTGTGTTTAGAGATTCCTGTTAACGTGTCTGCCCTGCCGTTGCTTGTGATCCGTATTTTCTAAATTATCTTGAAATCAGCACATAAGGAGATCAGTAAGTAATCCGCAGGAGACAACGGCACGGTGACTAAACCTCCTAAGTCCTCTTCAGTAAGTCAACATTTCGGACTTACTTCAGGAAGCGGGCCATTTGCAGTGATGTACCTATTTCCTCTTCCGCCTCTCGGGACCTCTGGATGGCAGTTTAATACAAGTTACGCCTTTATCGCAGTGGCTCTGGATAAGGGTACGCTGGGGGAAGTTTAAATTGCACTGTAATTAACATGCGTGGTTTGTCATAACATTGCATATCTTGACATGAAAGGGAAGGCGTTTTGATGTTTAATCTTGTGTCACCTTATTTGAAAATGAGATGTGGGCCCGTTTCGACCTTACATATCTTTTTTTTTTGGGGGGGGGAGAGGAAATCCCGTTGTTTTTGTGTTACTATCTAGGTCACAAATAGAGTTAAACACAATATTTATTGTAAGCAAAATTGCCTAATACAAAATATGTAAAGGAAGGAAATACTGCAATTAAAGACGCCACCATTTTACAATGATAGTCTTTTTTTTTTTACCAACTTGATTCACAAATTCTTTATTTTAATACATTTATTATATTCCCCTACATGTTTCGAGCACTATTGTGCTCATCTTCAGGAGGACAATTGTATTAACACAGCATCTGGTATCGTCACTCTCTTTGGGTGTCTGTTCAGTACACAGGTTACGAGAGGACTCTCGTAACCTGTGTACTGAACAGTCATCCGAAGAGAGTGTGGATACCAGATACTGTACTAATACAATTTTACCTCCTGCAGATGAACACAATAGTGCTCGAAACATGTACAGGAATGTAATAAATGTATTAAAATAAAGAATTTTGCATCAAATTGGCAAAAAAAAAACTATCGTATTAGGATGCACGGTCAACAAAACGTAAAAAAAGCCTTCCTCTTACATTATCATTTCGTATAATGCCGGTATTTTGATATGAAATATATCCGAGAGGGGTACTTTTTATCATACAATCCAATTTTGACATTGGGTTTATCGGGGTGCGGATTTTTGTGCCATATAATTCATATTATGTTACGTGAAATGTTTCCGGGGGATAAGGGGGGGGGGCATAATTTATCCTTTACGTAACGGAATTCAAAGTGGAATTTACCCAGAATACTGCTGTTACAGAAAGAGTGAGGAAAATGTGTGTTTATTTAGTGAAACTTTGAATTTCTGGGATTATATGGCTTCCGTTATGGGTGACGGGGTTATGAACATGGAGGATTGGTGCAATCATAGTGACAGGAAAAGGCCAAAAGGCCGAAGTACTGGAACAAAACCCTATCATATAGCCACTTCATCCACCACAAATTCCACATAGATTGCTACTGTTACAGTGCTTGTGGCATATCAGGCGCTTCTGTTCTTATAAGAGCCGTCTTCTTTACCCCCTACTGCCTATGTTATCAGTCATCTCCATTGAACGCTGTCATTTTGCAATCTTGGTTGACCGATATTTCGCTGGGCCATTTAGTTTATCGGTACTCATTCACTGACCCGTCTCGTCCGCCTTCCTTCTTTCACGGATCCATTTCATGCCCGAGCCAACGGCAGTTCTATCGGTACTCGTTCACTGACCCGTATCGTCCGCCTTCCTTCTTTCACGGATCCATTTCGTGCTCTAGCCAACGGCAGTTCTATCGGTACTCGTTCACTGACCCATCTCGTCCGCCTTCCTTCTTTCACGGATCCATTTCGTGCTCTAGCCAACGGCGATTTTATCGGTATTCGTTCACCCATCGGTCTCGTCCTCGTTCACACATTCGTCTAGTCCAACACTTCACGTTGAATGATCCGTCCCGTTCATCAACCACTGGTTATGTATGTATCAGCATTCTTTCGTCTAGTGGTTACATTTGCTGTCAGCGATCAGGGCTCAGGTTTCCCTTCCCGTTCCAGTGTTCGTCCCAGCCGTTTACTAAATACAATTACTGATAAACGGTAGGTTTTATCTAAGTTTATTACGAAATGTATGGACAGCCTTAACCACGCCAAATAATTTTGTATGATATTCCGCGCATATAATTACATTTCCTTATAACGATTTTCATCTTTGGATGCGTCATCCGCGGTGTGTTTAGTAATATATTAAGGAGAGGGCTTTAAATGAGTCAAAACACAACTAAGTATTTTAGATGTTGTTATTTTAAACTGACGACACTGCTGCCATCCTCAGATAACCACAACAGATTTCCTACAGGCTCTAAAACTACGATCCTCGGAACGCAGAAGGAATTTTCAAACAAATATATCTACTTATCCCATTAACTTAAATTACATAACTCGTTTTTTTTTTGACGTTTTGCAGACCGTGCATCTCAGTATATTTATCTCAGTATTTAACCAACTTCATGCACAAAATTTGTTTCACAATAAGTATTATTTCATGCCTCTACATGTTTCGAGCACATGTGCTCATCATCAGGAGGTCAAAATTGCATTACACAGCCTCTGGTATCATCACACCTATAGGTGTAGTACCAGACGCATGAAATAATACTTATTGTGAAACAAATTTTGTGTATCAAGTTGGTTAAATACTGAGATAAAAATACATAACTTATGTTTACCAAATCACAATCTTCAAGACAGACGCCCCCCCCCCCAAATTGTGGGGTTTAAAAAGTATTCCGAAAATCATCCACATCCTGAAGCTACAGTGACAATGCTTTACTAATCTAGTACTAGAGTTTTTTTTTTAAATACGTACTGTAAATAATTACTATCATATTGTTAGGTTTATGATATATCCAGATCTTAACCTAGTCATGAACAGCATTAGAATATTGAACAACAGTGAGATCTCGTTGAGTTTTTAGATTGACATATTTTAGGACTATACTGTATAGTTTCCTAGAATAAATACTTTTGTGACCTGAAGATGGCCCACAGCAGGGGCCGAAACATCATCATCATAAACATCAAGGATTGGACCCGTTGATCCGTTCCGTCTTCAGAGTTACAGCTGCTCGCGCCAACGCTTCTTCGGTCTTCCAATTGTTCTCCTTCCTTGTTGTCTGTAGTGGTATGATTTCAAAGGGATTCGGTTTTGTGGCATTCTTTGCAAGTGTGAAAGCCAGTTCCGCCTGTATTCATCTATCTTGTCTAGTATGCCTGTAATCCGTAGTTCGCGGCGTATGTAGTCATTTGTTTTGCGGTCATAAAGGGTGTAGTCTGCCAGAGGTCTCAGTAACTTCATTTCTGCCGCTTCAATTCTTCGTCTTTGTAAGGCTGTTAGATTCCAATTTTCTGACCCATATAAAAAGTTGGTAAAACTAATGTGTTGTATATTTTCAAAATGGTTTCCGTTCTCACTTTCTTAAAAATAATTCTCTTAATAGTACCTATTAATTGTAAAAATTTTGCTAATTTAAATTCTACATCATTGGAAAATTGGTAAGATGTACTGCAACCTAGATAAGTAAATTGGCTAACTTTTTCTAGTGTTTTATCATTTATAATAATTTTTGTCCTTAGGTGATCCCTTCCAACGAAACCAAATACTTTCGTCTTTTTTGTGGCAATTTCCAAATTATATTCTATAGATATGTTATATAATGAATAGACTGCCTTTTGTAAGTTGTCTTCTGTGTCACAAATAATAAACTGGTCATCTGCAAATAACAGTGTGTTGAAAATTAACTCTTTAAAATATTTACTAGTGTTTAGTTTCTGTAACCAAATCCTAATAACTTCGTCCAAATATAAATTGAATGAAACAGGTGATAGTGGGCATCCTTGTCTCACCTCTTGGATAATAGCTCTAGAATCTACAGATATTCCATTACCTGCATTAACTCTTATAATGTTTTCCATGTATATTTTCTGAATTATTGTAATTAGATGGGTTGGAATTCTTTACTTAACATAATAGTCCATAATTTGTCTCTGTCCACAGAGTCAAAGGCTTTTTAAAAATCAATGAACGCAATATATGTGGGGATGTTAAATTCTCTATGTTTTTCAAGTATTTGTGAAGCTGAGAATATGCAGTCCATGTAGGATGTGCCTTTTCTAAATCCTTTCTGCTCTTATAATAGCAAGACCTCTGCAATTGCTGTTAATCTCTTTGCAATAATTTTTGAATAGATTTTATATCCAATATGTAATAAACTAATACCTGTATAGTTATCTGGGTTATTTCTGTCTCCTTTTTTGTGTATTGATATAACAATGGCTGTCCTCCATTCTTCAGGAATGTCTCCGTAAATCCAGCATACATTTAGGAAATTCAAATGTTTATGTGAAAAACTTTTTGGTGCATGTTTGTGCAACTCATTATTAATCCCATCTGATGCTGGAGATTTTCTGGCTTTTAATGTTTTTATAGTTGTTTACAATTCTTCCATTATAATTAAGTCTACACAATTTTCTGTTAATTTTGCACGTTTCCCTTCTGTGGTGTTATCATTAAATTGTTTAGTCCAAATTTTTTGACAGTAATCTAGCCATATGTGTTCAACTGTTGGGTTAAGTCGCAATTATATTTTTCAGTTCTGTTTAAATTTCTAATAATTTTACATGCATTTATCTGGCGTCCACGTAAATCCTGTTCAATTCTCGATACAAATGTTTCCCAACATTGCCTTTTAATTTTTCTTGTTTCTCTTTTCACAATTGCCACTAACCTTTTGTATTCTAGTTTGTTAGTTTCAGAACGTGTTGTTAGATACCGTAAATAAACCTTCTTCTTGTTTTCAATCAAGTTTTTAATATTCTCATTCCATAAAATTAAACGACTTTTGTTTCTTCTCTTTTCCTTTTGCCTAGAGCTTCATTCGCTGCTTGTTGTAGTGTGTTCTTTACAGTTTGCCATTCTACATCAATATTAAGGCTGGATGGTGAGTGCATCAGATTTTGCTCTAATCTCCTCTGATAAAGTAATTTTATACTTGGGTCCTCTAACAAATACGAGTATACCCTAAAAAACATGTCGTCAGTTTAAAATAACAACATCTAGAATCTTAGTTGTGTTTTGACTCATTTAAAACCCTCTCCTTATTGATGATTTTCATGTTTATCCTAGATTTAACAGTTTGCGTTTAATAGGAATACAACCTGATATCGGTAAACGTTGTGGCATGTGTGGTGGTCGGTTACACAAGGAATGATTTTATCGTCTTTTGTTCCTTGCAATAACAAGTTCAGTTTTCGAAGTATAACCAGTGTCAGGTTTCCTGTAATTTCTGCTTCTTATTACTGCAGTGTTACTTGCAAAGAATACGAAAATTCAAACTCGTATGCAGGTTTCTTCCTGCTGAATTAGTTATCCGAGCTAATGCCCTGGAGTCCTGTAACATCTGGTGAGCATTTCAGACGCACGGTAAAAGAGAATAAAAAGAACGGGTAGGGAAAAAAAGAGCCCAAACTTACAACATGAAATGAATTTTTACTACCCTCCATCTCATTGCCTCTAATTTCCATATCTTCACCACTTTTATTTATTCTACCGTGGCTTTGTTGTGTAAAAACTAAAGTCTTTTAAGCATTTATGCTGGCTATTATTTCATTTCTATGTCTTCTGTCTTTGTATTTGGTGAGGTACAGAACTGTGTGGGGGGAAATGGATCGCGGTTAACCGAGGGCTGTGTGGGTATGTGAGAGAGTCGGTAGTCTGTTAATAGCGGGCATGATTGATGGCTTGCTTCACAAAACCGATAGCATTCAAATCAGAACGACGCTGTGCTGTGGGCATAATCTTCGAGTGGGGGGAGGGAGCTTTGTTATTATTACGTCTCGCGGCCATATTGTAAGAGTATCTTTTGTTTTCAGTTTTCATTACAGTCTGCGGTATGCTACGAAATACGGTTAAATTATAATTTCTCTGGAAGCGTGCAGACCAAAATTTAACTGTATGGAGTCTTAAATGCGTACTTGTCATACATAAGTGTTAATTTCGTATACATTGGGGTACGCTAGAACGAACGTAATTGATTCTAGAACCTTATTCGTTATAGCATCTGTTCGTTCTCACATATATTGAAATATATGTATTTAGGGGTAATCCGTTCCAGGCCCACAGCCTAGAGCAAATTTATCATCAAACACAACCATTTAAACAGGAAAATGTAATAGAAAATAAAAAATATATGTGTAAAACTAATATAAACTTGAGTTATTTATCTTTTATACACTGTACATGTAAATTCGAAAAGCATATACAATCTTTCCTTCGTGAAAACTGTAATCGAACTTTCCCTAATAAAAACATAAAAAGGACATAAAATGTTATTCCTTCGCGTCCGTTGTAGCATGTGTGTTCGTTGTAGCATGTGTGTTCGTTGTAGCATGTGTGTTCGTTGTAGAATGTGTGTTCGTTGTAGCATGTGTGTTCGTGGTAGCATTCTGATTTTAAGCTCATGGTTATGTGCATCGTAATTCAGTGTTAATAAAAATCCAACCAGATGCAACAGTATACAGATATTTATTTACTGCAGAGTCACTCTACATGTTTCGGGTGTCACAGCACCCATCATCAGAAGTACTAAAAACTGTAACCGCAGCCTCCGGTACAGGTCATAATACTGGTACAGCTACTTCTCTCCAACGTGGCCCGATAGGTCCACGATGGAGGGAAGTAGCTGTACCGGAGGTTGCGGTTACAGTTTTTAGTACTCCTGATGATGGGTGCTGTGACAACCGAAACATGTAGTGTGACTTTGCAGTAAATAAATATCTGCATACTGTTACATCTGGTTGGATTTTTATTAACATCCTGATTTTATTGATACAAACTTCGTTGTAGGATCGTTCATTGTAGCACACCCCACTGTATCTCTATACAGTCACCGCGTCTGCATTAGAGTGACCAAGCTCTTTTGGTGAAACAGTCGATACTTACTGCGACAGTCGCAAATCGCGTGGGTACACTTAAGGATTTATTTCAACTTATTGCACTGGTTCATATCAATATAAATACAAAATTTATTTCAACGTGGGTGTTTTCAGGATTCCGCCGCCATGTAGATGAGCTCTGCGCTCTGCTGGGATATTACGCAGCGTAGAGTGGTGATTCCTTACCGACGTTTCGGGACATCCTATTGATCCTATCTTTAAGGAGGAATTACGACTCTGCGCTGCGTAATATCCTAGACGGGCGCAGAACTTATTCTACGTGTTAGGGATAATGCATTTAGGCATCAGCAGAGAATACGCAAAAAGGCCATATTTAATAAAGTTTGTATAGCATTGTCCAAGGTGAAGGTAAAATGTACATTCCAGTGAAAATTTTGTGAGTACAGGCTGTGGACTGTGCGAAGTTTTGAGTGTTAACGAGTGTCTTGTACATGGTAAAAACTGCGGTTTGAAATGCCGGGACTTGGTTTTGTTACAGTTCTAAGCACCAAGATTTCATTCCATGACGTTGAGTGTGATGTGTGATGCTGTTCCTTTTTTTTGGGGGGGGGGGAGGTACATTGGAAAACATGTACAGCCCCACTCATTCTTGATGTCGGCACTAGACACAGGTGAATGGTCAGCTTCATTCCCCGGCCGCTTTATCGAGGCGGAAGAGCTCCTGGTACTCATGGAATAGGAGGCTGAATTGGCCTGGATGCTGCGGAGAAGAAAATCTATTGCCTGTACCGGTCATCGAACGACGTTTACTTGGTTTTCAGCATTTAGTCCAGTGTTTTTGAAATGTGGTGCTGGAAAAGGATGTAGAAGATTAGTTGGAACATATCGTGTGAGAATTAAGTAGAAGGGGATATTCTATAAAGTTTAAAGCAGTTCCGTTACAGGCCTGGAGTGGCCCAGAGGGTTCCAGGAAGTTAAGGTTCTCCAGATTTCATGACAACGGCACAGGATAGTGGTAAAGTCAGCCTTAGGCACCGGCCGCCTTTATCCCCAGGAAATGCTCCTGGTACTCATTTCTGTTAGAGGGTGTGTCGACCCCAGGGCCATAGTGCGATTGGAAGGATTTTATTTAAATGAAAAATTCCAATGACACTAACTGGGATCGAACCAGCGACCTTCCGATTTGTAGCACAGCACCTTGACCACTGTGCTGCCTCTGGAGGAATATTCTACGTACAATAAATAAAAGGAAAGCTGAATGAATTGGTCACATCTTTCGCAGGAGCTGCTTTCTCGAACACGTTACAGAAGGTAATGTAGAAGGAAGGATAGAAGTAACGGCAAGACGAGGAAGAAATCGTAAGCAGATACTGGACGATTTTTGGAAAATAGAGGATACCGTAAATTGAAAGAGGACGCACTGGATCGCACTCTGTGGGGGACTCGCTTTTGAAAGGGTCTGTGGACCTATCGTAAGGCAGAATACGAAATGAATGAGTCCAGTGCATGGAAGTCAATGAGGGAGTCAAGTTTATTGACGTTGTAGAATGGCTGAAGACGAAGAGGGCTGCATATAGTGCCGCGTTCTCTGAGAGGTTCGGTCTGAACTTTTTAAATGCCATTAGAACTCCAGTGTTCAAAGGGTTAAGTGTGTAGCAGTGTCATTAACGTGGCCTCTGTCACACACAGCTGCGCTCTCAGTCCGACCATTATTCATTATGAGAGACTGCTTGTTACCCCACAAGTAGGATCATCACCCTTCTTATGCAACAACCGTAATGGCTGAAGTCACGTGTGGACTGAAACATACTTGACTGTTACACAAAATTTCACCCTAGTTTTTGCCTCTTGTTCCATTTTGTTTTAAAGAAAGAAAAAGTGGAAACTTCTTGTAAGAATAGTTGAATAAGGAGAGACAAACTTGATGTCACTTGCTGTATTATTTCATTATTTAATGCTCAACATGTTTCGGATATTAATACATCCATCAAGGCTTCAGCCTGCATCCGGATACCACACCACCCCAGCCAAACCACACCGTAACACCAACACACATCGAACCAGAGCAATACAACCCATGAAATAACTCAACAAATAAGCCGCAAGCTCCTGAGGATGGATATATTAACATCCGAAACATGTTGAGCATTAAATAATGAAATAAAAAAGCAAGTGACATCAAGTTGGTCTCTCTTTATTCAACTATCAAGATGATGCACGGTCCAATAAACATAAGATTCTTGCAAGAAGTGATGGGCTTGTTGCATATCTAGCTGGTGTCTGACCTCTCGTAACGTTTGTTATTGCTAAGGTTTTTGGCTTTGTGACTTCATCTGCAGAAATATTCAGACTATACAATATAGTACTTTGTTTTCGCTTTACCTCTTTAGCTTAATAGTGAGTTGTCAGGATTATAAAGTTGTGGGAACTTTGGAAATATAGAACGACTTCAAGAGTATCGCAGTATTTTACTCGATTCATATACAATTTGCGTTAACCCATATCCTGCTAATGTGGAAAATATGGTGAGCTCCTAATAATGCCAGCGGATGCCAGACGGGCTTTAATTTGGCATTTAAAGGGTTAAAGATGAATTGGGCTCCGTACATTCTTCTAGGTGTATAGTTGGAGTATCTGCCGACAGCCCTCATATCGTGTCAAGTATTTTCGTAGTTTTACTCTGACCGCCCAGGCAACTGCAGAAACTTTTTCCTTAATTGAGCCATGACTGTCTCCCTCAACTGCCTTTTCACCCTCATTATTTATCGTTATGTGATCATTACACGCTGTTGCAGTTCCGACGCTGACAGTGTTCTTAGGAAGGTACTGTATCAGACTGTACTTCGTACCTTTTTAAGCGCGTCCGCAAAATTGCGAAAATCGACCTTTAGGTTTGCCATGTCTGTCTGCGCGTCCGCATGGAACAACTCGGCTCCCATTGGACGGATTTGCATTAGATTTAATATTTGAGTTTTTTTTTACAGAACTGACTAGATAAATGAAGTTTGATTAAATTCTAACAAGAATATGGGGTATTGATGTTTTTGCTGACCGTGCATCTCAGTATAATCTTAGTAACTGACCAACATGATGCACAAATTCTTGTTTTATAATAAGTTTATTATGTTCCTCTACATGTTTCGAGTACTATGTGCTCATCATCAGGAGGTCAAAATTGTGTTATACAGCTTCTGGTATCGTCACACTGTGTAGATGGCCGTCCGGTGCGCACCTGTGCACCGGACGGCCAGTATAAATGTTTTAAGTTTTTCGTGCGCTTGTTCGGGGAAATCGTGACACCAGAGTGTCTCTCAGGGGCTACAGTTCATAACTCCAGATCACTGTATGGGTTTTCTGTAAGAGACAGAATCGCTCAGATTTTTTGGACAGATTTACAACCTGCGCCTCAGTAATTTCAACTCATTCCAACCCATTCCATTGACAGTATTTGCCGAGTGCTTAGCTCGCCGCC
>Ga0123354_10018117_pt1 | contig 11040 bp, 5 predicted proteins | sample TergutLab28metaG_2_FD_97872 | JGI IMG/M metagenome (GOLD analysis project Ga0123354, IMG submission 97872) | Labiotermes labralis P4 segment gut microbial communities from Petit-Saut dam, French Guiana - Lab288 P4 | ecosystem: Host-associated > Arthropoda: Insects > Digestive system > Gut ... | reverse complement strand
ATTGTGTATTTTTTTCGTTTCACACACCGGCTTTTCTCCTTTCCCTTTATATAACCAAAAATGCTTAACAACCCCCCCCCCCCCAAAAAAAAAGTGCGCGGATTTTCATGTGTATGTACGTATAGTCAAACACTGAGAATTGCCAGACAGTGAATAAATCTTCATGTTTGAATTCAAATGTATGTCAGAATAGTCACTACTTACACAACGACTTCGCTGAAGTGTTGTAATACGGAGGAATCCAGTTGGACATGTTTGTATGCACGGCAACAAGATTCTTAACGGCCAAGGGAAAGTTGTAGGAGGAGAATGTGAAACTGAATATTGTCACAACTTGATACAGTTTCATTACTATTTTCTTCTGAAACTCTAACTTCTACAGCAAATACGACTCATCATCGAGCTTCAATTAACCACTTTTAAGGACAAAACCGTATGTGTCTGATTTAACCCTTACCCTGCTAATGTGGAGAATATGGTGAGCTCCTAATAATGCCAGCAGATGGCAGATGGGATTTAATTCGGCGTTTAAAGGGTTAAAGACCCAGTCTGTACCGCGCAGTAAACACTCTACCTCGGTTATAAAAACCAATCATTTAAAGCCCAGTGGTTGCTATATGTACCACCAGGTTTAACATTAAAAAATTCTGATTTCTGCCCACACAGTGTATTTATGTGTTTTGTGTGGATCTCAGAACAAACAGCGATTCTTTCCCTATACAACATTAACTGACTGGTTCTTACACCAGAGATTTAACCCTTTAAAGCCCAGTGGTTGCTATATGTACCACCAGGTTTAACATTCAAAAATTCTGCTTTCTGCCCACACAGTCTATTTATGTGTTTTGCATGGATCTCAGAACAAACAGCGAATATTTCTCTACACACCAATAAAGGGTTAAATCTCTGGTATAAGAACCAGTCAGTTAATGTTGTATAGGGAAAGAATCGCTGTTTGTTCTGAGATCCACACAAAACACATAAATACACGGTGTGGGCAGAAAGCAGAATTTTTTAATGTTAAACCTGGTGGTACATATAGCAACCACTGGGCTTTAAAGGGTTAAATCTCTGGTATAAGAACCAGTCAGTTGATGTTGTATAGGGAAAGAATCGCTGTTTGTTCTGAAATCCATGCAAAACACAAAAATACATAATAGGCGGAACACAGAATTTCTGAATGTTAAACCTGGTGGTACATAAAGTAAGCCTTAGGCTTTAAAAGGTTAATGTAGTTGTATGACATTTGTTAGGGCACATAGTGAAGTCTGTCAAAATATGTGTGGCTAAAATTGGCTCACTTTTGAGAGTGAGTTGTTACATCAGAATACATAAAATTCTGAGCCGTTACGCAATTACCGTCCGTTCCAGAAGAGTGCTCTAAACGGAACTAAGATAGTGGACTCGTCCGTCCCGTTTGTCCAACGCACCAGCTTCCAGACGATCTGTGTTCGTTTGTCTCGGAAAGAAGGTTCTCCATTCTGTGGCCGGGTTTTCTTAAGAGGAATTTCCCTTCCCGAAGATTTGTTCCGATATCCTGTAATAGTCTCTTCATAGATCGTCCAAGTCGTCCTCGTCCATTTGGTCTAAAATTCAGCATTGTTTTTCGCATTATCTTGTTGTTCATTCTTGTTACATGTCGTAACCAATTTGATTTGTGCCTTTCTGGTTCTTGGTCACATGGTTGCAACGGGTACAGAAGTGCACTCAATAAACTCTCGTACCTAAACCCTGTCCTCACCTGTACGTGGTGCAACCTGCCCTAACTAACGAGGCTCTGGGGACCGAGTCACAACGGTATATCTGTTCTAGCAGTAGGCAGTAACACAACCTGTGGAATTAAGTATTACTTTCAGGCCACGATGAAAAGACAATAAGAAGGCAGACGTTTGTATCACTCAGTATTTTAGTACGGGAATGCATAGGCAGCATTTGAATTGTGCTGGGGGCAGATTCCCAAACGTCAAAATTCAAGACCTGTAATCAGAAGCCTATTTTAGCGTTTGTGAGACGATCTATGACTCATTACGAGCACAGTGACAATGGAATAGGAAGTGTTCATGACCAATAAGAAAGTCTGTAAAAACGAAAAGAAGTGTTTGTCAAAATGCCTGTCATATGCACACATAATTTCACCCAATGATGACGGCCGAATACAAACTACCTGCCTATTGGTGGTGAGGTGCATACGCCCCGAAAGATTGTCCTACCTCAGCAGTGGTGCGGACAATTTTCTGAAATCGGCCCCAATAACATAGCGGTTAGACATGACATTGTTTATTTAAAACAAGCCCATAGATAGCAACACGAATTTCAACATATATTTCGTGGGGGCCCTCTGTAAATGATGCATAGGACAAACACTGGAATGTCAACAAAGAAGTAGTGAATAATACACTTTCAGTGTTCGGTGGTCTTGGGGTTGAAATTAACTCGTGCTTGCTGTGTACTTCTTGTTGTGATACAGGAACTGCCGCCGAGGGTAGGCAGCAGCAGCAGCAGCTTCATGTAACAGCGGAAGAACCAATCTCTGGGTCAGAGGCGGTAGGCTGTCTGAAGCTTGAAGAACCACATCCGGCAAGTCCTTATTAACAGCGTAGTAGCAGCTTCGGTTTTCTTCGATTCATGTCCCCTCAAGCTACTACAACCCAGTAAATGCATTCACCCCGTCTTCCTTCCTACATTTGCCTCCACTTCCACGTTCTCTTCCTCCCACTTTTGCTCTCCAAAACCAGCGATGAATGGAGATAATTAAAGCCCTGGGGCATGGCTCATTTAGCTGAAAGAGAGAGCAACGTTAGATGCCGGAAACCTCCGCAGCCGAGGCGTTTGTGTAGAGACACTGTTCAGTTCATCCCCACTTTCCTATAATGCCGACGCTGTCAACTCAGTACAAACTAGGATACAAGGACGCCGATTTATATCGTCAGGAGGGATAATACCATGTACCGAGACAGCAGCTACCAACAGAAACTACCCCTGAAGACATGTACTCAAAACTCTCTTTTAGCATGCCTGTCATGGCGTCAACAACTTCTGATTTTCACCTCGTGAAATTATGTTTCACTATGCAGTTGGAAATTCATTAATGTCGCATACACGTCACCAGGAAAATGGAGTTTAGTCTCTGATTTTTTAAGACGGTCTCCCTTGACACCTACAGTGCACACCAACTGCCAAAAGAGACTAGGAGGTATAGTCGAAGAAGCGATCATAGCGTGCCTGTGAGAATGATCATACAAAGAGCATAATATACTATATTTTTGTATTTCTTATGCCTCTTAATTCACGGTGCGGGTTGGGTCGTAATGACAATAATAAAAATAATAATAATAATCTTTACTGAAATTGGGTTGTCACCCGGTGGCAGTGGTTATTTTACATGTATACAAAATATGAAGCTGGTTGCTAATAAATTTAAGTCGGGAGGGCTACATGAGAAGCATGTAACGGCAACTTGGAATCTTTGGAACCATCTCAGCATTTGCATATAGACACAGGGAAATCAAGAAAAACCTGTGTCGAGATGGCCGGTCGCAGGACCTTCCGAATGCTGACTTCTAGCCAGCAGTCCGATATCTAAGGTCAAAAAACAGCAATGCACACACAGTACAACAAATGCACATAAGATGAAAACAATAAACACAACTACAACGATACACAGGCCAACCAACAACAATTACACACAAGACAACTTAAAACTAGCGTTCCATAACTGCTCAAAACTTCCTTGCTTTCTATGCAGCTGACAGTCCATTTTATACACTCGCAGACAGCCACTGGTCTCTATATAGAAAAAAAATGCAATCTAAAGTCACATATCCTATTACAAAACATGCAATTTGATACTTTCACCGCATCTAACCATAAGCCTTTAGAACTGATGCTTTTTTCCTGCTGCATTTTGGACTCTTATCAAGTAATTCATTCCTTCATTCAATTCATTCATCTCCTGTTCATTAACGTAATGACCCAACAACCAAGTGACCGAAGACAGAAACAGCACAACATATAGGCACAAAATAAACAAAGAGAAAAACACTTAAACTAGTCAGTAGGACACATTATAATATTAACTTTTTGACGCCTAATGTCAACTATAGTGATAGTACCGCACCGCTAACCTCTAAAGTTGCATTTTATATATTTATTCAACAAATATAGGTACTGAATATTTTAAACATGGTATATACTCTCCGTTTTTTTCCTCTTCAAAATGCAGTTTGTTTAATAATTCTAACGTATTTGGTTCCTGTATTATTCACATTTTATATACAGGATGTGCTAAAATTAAAAAATAATTCCGGCGTCAAAAGGTTAAAATACTGGTGATAGTTTGCCTACTGAAAACATCAAAATGATTACATAATGAATGCCGCAGTGGCGCACTTGGCGGAGAGGCAATTTTTGAAAAGACTGACTAACATGAAACAAAGAAAAAGACTGGGAAGTTAGATTCTTTCAAAGAGCTACAGATTTTCTCCAAACACGTTCAGGATTTTTAGCCCCCAGCACAGGCAATTGGATTCCATACTACAGGTCCATATTCTAATTCAGGTCTAGCAAAGGAAAAATTGAAAATTGCTACACAATCAGTAGTCGAAAATGAAAAAGGAATATTATAATCGAGACCCAGAAACTAAATTCAGAAATATATAATCAACGTGAAAATGAAGGTATACTTTAGAGTCAATTAAAACTACCAGGTCATTAACTCAATCAGCAGGAGTAAAGTGAGAATCACCAAGTTTGTAATGAAAGAACTGGATGTTAGCGTTCATGAGGAAGGTCGTAGCTCGGGTTACTCCCTACTGAGTCATTAAACTAACAATACACCAACTTTGCAGGGAATCGACATCATAAATATTAATAAAAAATAATAATAGGGCAATATCCGGTAGCATATTCCTTGAGAAGCATTCGCTCTACTACTGGCCCTAGATTTTAAATTCGTGAGTAATTCTCACGGGAAGAACATAAATTCAACATAAGTTGTGAAATTTTTACCTATTTGACAACGGCTTTGCAATCGATCGTTATCTTGTACAGTTCGACATACCATAAAAGTCGAAATTTACAGTCGACCGTAGACGATACCTCGTTTAACGTCGAGATATCTTATTCTGGGTGATTTACAATCGATATTTTTCGATTGCTGTAAGTAGATCATTAACTCTTTTCTTTGGCCTATATTCGTTTCTAATACAATACTGTCTTAAATATGGGCACGAATAACAGCGAGACATTATCATAAAGGTATGTAGGCCTTTCGTTAAAGTGTCTTATTTGTATTCGCAGAGTACAACCACAAGATGCGAAGTTTCTCAATGTATTTATTTCTGTAAGACGCTGTACATATTTCAGACGATTTTTCCGTCCATCATCAGGAGCTCAAAACTGCACATACATCGTCAGGTATTTGTCAGACCGTTACTGCTACCTGCTGCTAGCCAGCCTAGCAGCAGTTAGCAGTAACGGTCTGACAAATACCTGACGAGGTATGTGCAGTTTTGAGCTCCTGATAATGGACGGAAAAAACCTTCTGAAACATGTACAGCGTCTTACAGAAATATATAAATTGTGAAACGTTGCATCTCGTTGGTTGCTGCTAGCCTGGACGGGTAGCAGCAGGTAGCAGTATTGGTCTGAAAAATACCTGAAGCTGTATGTGCAGTTTTGAGCTCCTGATGATGGACAGAAAAACCGCCTGAAACCTGTAGAGCGTTTTACAGAAATAAATAAATTGTAAAACTTTGCGTCTTTTTGGTTGTACTCAGCGAATATATTAGCGATGCGCGGACCTATGAATGTTAAATGTCTTATTTGTATCGAAGTTGCAACCAAACAGGTTTGTGTGGACAAATTCTATTGAGCTCGAGATGAAATTCACGGAAATGTTTCTTAACGTTATGATACAGTGCTTTACGTTTATATTAAACATTGGACAAATTCTACGTCAATGTTAAACATGGCATCAACACAACTACACTTTTAGAATCCGACTCTTTGTGATTTCTTCCAAGAATTCTTTGTTGCTAAGATTGTAATTTTCTTTCCTACTTGAAGTACTCACACAAATATTCTCCCCTTTAAGTACCGACAACTCTATAAGCTACCCAGATCCACTCGCGACGCTGTCACATCTAATTTGAACAGCAATATCATACACTGTTCAACAACCATTCAACGAATGACATGAAATACATAAGGGAGACTTAATTTCATAATTAACATCACTTTTTAAAATCTCATTGTTGAGTATTATCATGAAATAAAGGCTCTTAGGTTAGCACTAGAACCTTACTAGGGTGCATATTGCATTCACCCCATGAGTAACACAATGTAACTGCATGCCACTGATAATTACTTACTTACTTCCTTACTTACTTACTTACTCCATGGTGCAGAGTCCTTCTTGAGAAGCTAACTGGTTTGCAGCTAGTCAAGAAATTCCCCGAATTTCACTGAACCCGAAGGTTCATTACAGCACTCACAAGCGTCCGCCACCCTTCCCTATGCTGGGCCAGACCAATCCAGTCCATAAACCCACGTCCCACCTCCTAGAGTTCCGTCCTAATATTATCCACCCATCTACACCTAGGTCTCCCCAGTGGTCTCCTTCCCTCCAGTTTCCCCACCAAGACCCTATACACCCCCCTCTCCTTGCCACTGATAGGCTTATATATATATATATATATATATATATACACATATATACAAGGTGATCAAAAAGTCTCTGTGCACCTGATGATTACAATACAGAAAGCAGGTGTACAGAAACTTTTTGATCACCCTGTAAATATATAAAATTTCGGAGTCCAGCTCACACTGACCATTGTGATTTTCCTTTACGATAAGGGATCAGTGCGTAGGTATAGGATCTAATCGTTCTTAATTTCAGAATCACAAAAAAAGACAAACATATCACGTGAGAATAATGCAGAGAAATTAATGTGAAAGCCGACGGTAGATGAACTAACATCCACACTTTAGGAAGATAATATTCGGATAGTAACTCGGGAATAGTTGGCTGACAGTTCAGTAGCAAGTTCTATCCGTAGTAGAAGTAATCAAGTTACTGCATTCTCACACAGCAACAAGAAAAATGTTGACCGCATTCTGCCACGTTACTGCAGAAATAACATGGGAAATGAATGCCCCAGGAATGATGTAAATGCATACAAATTTAAAAAAAAAAGTATTTTCTTTCAACCACGATCGCCTGTAATAGATATGTCATTATTTTACTCTCCTGTGAGGCAGCATATGACTGTTACTTGCAGATATAATGAGACACGCCCAAATCAAGCAACTCTGCAGTGTTGTTTTGTTGTTTGGGTGATACACCTGCCCATCTAACTCGACAAACACTGGAAGACCCTTGTGTATGAGGGTACACTCAACTGGGTAAGCAGCTGAAAGAGCCACTACAGCGCAGGTTCAAGATCGCGTACTAGGTAGTGAATCTGACCAAACTGGACCAAAGAGACATTGACAGACCCCCGTTTCTAGACATCAAATCACATAACAACATAATCAATTCAAACAGCTGCTATCAAACGCTTCACAAACTGTGTACCAACAACAAGAACAGGCTTGAGGTTAAACGCGTTGACGGCATCACACAGCTGCACCACAACGCCAAAAGAGTGCAGCACCAACTGGATGTCAACAGATGGAAGGTACTCAAACGCCCTGTATACAAGCCAGAAATATTACCATGAGAATTTTACGTGTATGGATAACTAAATAATGTCCTCAAAGGATATATGTTCACGTAGGACGACCATGTTCACGAGCTTGTCCTTCCACCTGTGGTCAAAGGAATTATTTGTGGAATAGACAAATAGACGCCTGCATCAATACGATTCCTGCACAAATGACTGTGGTTATCTTATCTGTTACAATACCTTAACCTGTGAGTGACCTCAAACGCATTTAAGTCTTATTAACCTTTTGACGCCTAATGTCAACTATAGTGGTCGTACCGCAGCGCTAACCTCTAAAGTTTCATTTTATATATTTATTCAACAAATAAAGGTACTGGATATTTTAAACACGGTATATACTCTCCGTTTTTTTCTCTTCAAAATGCAGTTTGTTTCAAAATTCTAACATATTTGGTTCCTCTATTATTCATATTTTATATACAGGATGTGCTAAAATTAAAAAAATAATTCCGGCGCCAAAAGATTAATTTGTGAAACAGGGCAGTTACGGTTAGCAGCACCTTTATTTTTTGTAAATCGCACATCTGTAACACGTAAAATTTACAGGACACATCAACGCCCTCTTTGCACCTTAAACCATTCCGTAGTGGGCGCGTCGAGGTTGATTTCACGTCTTCAGTGACTATCAGTTATATCCTTATTAAAGTGCGCCTGCCAATACTGTATTTATACTACCAGCTGTAGCTTCTGACGGAGTCCTTGCGTTTTTCGGTCTCTTTTATAAGAACCAAAAATGAAAATAAAATTTACCGCAAATTACAGTTAAAACACAAAGTGCATTGTTGACTGAAGGTCATGCAGCAATCCAATTATCTAAATGCAAAATAATAACACTTTTCTACATTTAACGCTATCAAGAGAACGAAAATTTCCGAAAGCACAAGATTAACTACTTCACATCATTTGGAGGCTGTCCTGACCTAAGTAGAACCTGGCTAACCCTTAATCTAATAATCCTAAACTTAAAACTTGAATTAAAAATAAAAAGAGAAAAAGACGTAACTAGAAACCATCAACGTCATTTTCACGTAATTTAATGACTCCTGGGAACCAAAGACGGTGCTAGATTTTTATTAACGTTAGCACGCAATTCTTACAATACACGTACAGATGCGAAACTATAGTCGCAAATGCTGAAGGACAGTGGCGTACCGGGGAGAGTTTGGGGGGGTTCAAACCCCCCCCCCCCGAAATTCCGAAGGCCCTCCAAAATCGTGCCAAACTCAACCTAATTGTAAAAAATGTTAAAAATTGCTGAATTTAGGACGCCAACACCCCCAAGATGTTCGGAAACAGTCAGTAAAATTCTAAAACTACCTAGGTTCGCAATTGTTTTACATTAGCAATAACAAATAAATTGGTTGTCATCATAAATAGTCTTAAAGTACCAAAAATTAAGAACATTTTACTATATGAAATGAAATGTCTTGTACCAAATTACAGCTGCCTCCAGAACACTTGACTAGGGGGCTACCGCCCCCAGATCCCCGTTCTCTCTCTCCTCTGTCCTGAACTGAATTTGTTGAATCCCCCCCTCCGAACAAAATTCCTGGGTACGCCACTGGTGATGGAAGCAGAAATTATAAAGTATTTTAAAAATTTAAAATGAAGCTTGTGAAGTCAGAGGATTAAGCTCCATCCGCCACTGCAAGACTTAAGTTTAAAGTTGAGTTACAAACAAACCAGACAAATAACAGCCCACAACAAAAACGTTTATGAAGTAACGTAAGATTTTACACTACAAACACTTCATAAACAACTGGTGACTATTACAAGCTAAGCACAGTACATGTCAATCATTTTTTTTTATTGGACGTTCAGATGACCGTACATTTTGATAAATTCTTATAACAAAACTAATTAGACGCACTAATTTCGCAAATGCCACAACTCTCCGAAACATGTAGAGTTTTATTCCAAAAAACAAATTTGTGAAATTAGTGCATCTAGTTGGTTCTATTAAAAGAATAATTTTTTTTAATGTTTTATTGACCGTGCATGTCGATACATCTGTGTAACAAAAACGAACTTGATGCACTGTTTATCCTCAGTTTATTTCGTCAATTAACCTCTACATGTTTCGGGCATATTTGTAGCCCATCATCAGGAGGTATATTGTGTATATACAACAACTGGTACATGTTGTGTTTTATAGATGACTGTCTGTTGGATGGGTCAACTAAAGAACACAACATGTACGAACTGTTGTATATATACAGTACACCTCCTGATGATTGGCTACAAATATTCCCGAAACATGTAGGGGTGAGTGACAAAATAAACTGAGAATAAACAGTGCATCAAGTTCGTTTTTATTACACAGATATATGGTCAATATTCAACGTAATATTGATGTTAAAAATCTGGACATGGAAAAAGACAAGGCAAATAAGAACAAAGAAAAATTTGTGTGTCCAAATAATTTAGTAACTGTTATGAACGAAGTGGAGGAATAGTCATCATTATAACAATGACTTGTGACGCGAACTGCCAAAAAGCTTGATTTTACAAGCAAACAAGTCTGTCAAAAAGACAACAATACAAGTTAAAGCTATAGGCAAAACGAATTAGTATTTGTCTTGAAGTAACTAAAGTAGAAAGAGCGTTATACACAAATGAAGTGCTTAATTCCTAATATACCTTACAAAAGTTCGATATACAAATGGAAGAACAACGTTTAAAGAGAAAAACACTGAGAATGTAAATACAATACTTTCAGGCAAAAATTAATAAAGTAGGATAGTCTTTATACGCACTGATGACGACGGGAAATTAACAGTCTAAACGTCTAGGCCTTTTAAACGGCTATAAGGAGTAAAAACTATTGGTAATTCCAATGAACTTTGTTACCAAGGAAGCTCCACGAGAGCTGCCAACACAAGGCCTAAAGTACCATCCAATATACAGGGTGAGTCTCTCGCTAGAGGCCCCAGACTAATGTCCATGTGTACAGTCGAACAGCGCGGGTTTCTCGTTCGCAAATACTGGCAAACAGGTTCATTTAAAGCATGCCAGACGGCATTTCGAACGGAATTTGGAGAAAGACGTGCACCATCGAAGTGTTGCATCCAGAAATTGGTTAAAAAGTTAGAGACAAGGGGAAGCCGATCTAACGCCTGCCGACTTCTTTCTTTGCGGCCTATTGAAGGGCAAAGTGTACAAAAATACACCCCGCACAATCGAACATCTCAAAGACGCTGTACGCCAAGAGATTCAAGCCGTCAACGTCGACACTTTGGGAAAAGTATTCCAGAATTTGGAGAAACGCATTCAAGTGTGCTTGGATGTGAAAGGAGACCAGTTTCAGCAT
>Ga0123354_10018115_pt1 | contig 11040 bp, 11 predicted proteins | sample TergutLab28metaG_2_FD_97872 | JGI IMG/M metagenome (GOLD analysis project Ga0123354, IMG submission 97872) | Labiotermes labralis P4 segment gut microbial communities from Petit-Saut dam, French Guiana - Lab288 P4 | ecosystem: Host-associated > Arthropoda: Insects > Digestive system > Gut ... | reverse complement strand
TTTTATATTTTGAAAAGGAAAAATAAAAAAAAAAAAAAAAAAAAAAAAATAAAAAAAGGGAAGAAAGAGGGGGTGGTTTTTTTGTTGGGGGGGGGGGGGGGGGGGGGGGGGGGTACCTCTAGGCCACTATTGTTATATTTATGACATCAACCTGGCTTCCGGAACGTCTCCAGTCCACAGCATGTGCATTCGATGAAATCGCGACACCAAAAGTGTCGTTCCCCAAAGAGCTGTACTGTATACCAGATGGTCGATGTAATGGTTATGTGTGGAGGCAGCAGTCGGAGATGGGAATTCTCCGAAGTTTACACTGAATTTTCCACAGGTATTCAGGTACTTGAATGCCTACTCAAAGACATGCCGTCTACTTTCGAAACGCAACATTAAGCACTTACTAGCCAGAGAAGTTAAGACATTCTATAAAGGTATAAAATACACAGATCATACAGTCCTGCTGCACTCCCCTGAAAACAAAATCGGATAATTCTACTGCAGTTTCATAAATAAGGGCTGTCCAGTTTCAAAATGATCTATGGCGATGATACGTACAAAAATTAAAGACAGTTTCATTAAAATTCTTACAAAATAGCCATACATTATGTTGCTTTAGTAGGTAACCTCCCCGCCTATCACGTGACTGATCAAACGATCTACACGCGTCAGAACTCCGTGAAAAATGAAATGTTTACGATTAGGCTTTTAGCCACTCTTGTACTGCTTCTTTTAAGTTCGTAAAAAAGAATGTCAGGTTTCTCTGCGGGTGGCGGATGGTGGAACCGCTGACTTTCCGCACAGCAACAGAGCCCATTGGGCAATATACTACCAACCCTCTTAGTCGTATGTCGGCGATCCACATTCTAAAACCTCCCATTTTCCTACAGCATTGTATATGTAACTGCCTCTCTTAGACGAGGCCAACGTACGTATGTGTATGTTTTACTAAGCAATTTTTCTCCAACTTCCTGGCACATTCTCTCGTCGAAGTCCTGCCAAAACTCCTCGCCAACTGGACAGCCCCGACACCCCGACACCATATGCCCCTACAGTAATGACAGCTGTACTCACAATCTACTTGACGGCTCGGTGGACGACTCGTCGCCTTCAATCCGGTAGATCTTGCCGTACATCACATACTCGAAGCTGTCGGCCCGCGACCCCTCGGTGTCGATTGGATTCCAGTCACCACTGTCCGGATATCCATCTTCGCGCAGGGTGGTGGCCAACACCAGACGGAATTTGTCACCTATGGTACAAGCAGAACTCTCTCACCACTCCCATTCCATGATTCGATGCGTCAAAACTAACAACACAGCACAAATATTTCACCAACGAAACAGCATAACTTCACACACAACGGCTTCAACAGGACAATAAATTTTCAGTCCTTTTCAGTAACACGCATGGAACAACCTGCTATTTATTAAAGCTGGCGGATCACAACATGAATGTCAAAAGCTGTAACACCAACCAGGCAGCACAGTCCGTAAACTGCCTCCACCATTCACGAAATTCCCGCCACCTTATGGAACCTGTAAGTTCATTACCCTATTCATAGCCAGCCACTTGGCCAACCCAGTTCTTTAAGACCCATTCGAATGCTCTGCTCCTAACTAGGCCTAGCGCTCTCCTTCCGAAACGCTTCCCCACCAATTCGCTGCACACATTTCTCGTCCCCCATGCACTTCACATTCCCACCCCAACAACCTTGATTAGAACGCCCCATAATATTTGATAAGAGGAAAGTTGTTACACAATTCTTCGTAGTCCCCCATTTTCATTCTCACGAAAGAAACAAAGTTTAAAATAATCACCGTATTCAACTTCTGCTTACTATTAAAACGTGCACAATTACACTTTGGTTCATAAATACTACACAAACAATACCCCGCGTTAGGCTTCGAAATTGCTTATCACAACATTTTCGAAACTGTGACTCAATACAAGCGAGGCGGGTACGGAGAAAATACGAGAATGCCGGCCTTCTCTGGGAGTTGAGGTGAATACAATGCCATGTCGCATTCGATTGTCTTTAAAAATACCCGCAAAACGACATTTACTGTTGCGTACCAAAACCCCATATACATCTATTTATGACAACAAGAAAAAGCTTCACATGGCATACAATAATCTTCCTTCATCATGTTCAGAGAACTGAAGGATTTGACTATACTTACGCATTACGTGCATCAAGTGAAAGCATGAATTGGACATTATGTTTGCCAGATTTAATGTTTCGTAACAAAACTACAAACGAATTTAATTACATGTGGTATTTGGGGTTTGTGCAGGGAAAAGGTAGGGTGAATTAATTTTTGTTTCTATCTATTCAATATAACCTGCATTCTTTCACTTTGTGCCACCAGAGATCTACATGGAACAGTTCTCGTCGTTACCATTTAACGAAAAGGATACAAACATATTTCACAGATAACGCAATGTGATCAATTTTGCAACAACAGATCTGAGTCCAATTACTGAACATGATCTGCACTGACATACGCAAAAGAGAATGGGGCGTATTCGAAAATAACATGCGTATACTTAACGAGGCGCCTTTCAGCGTACTGTACGTACAGACTGTATTCATTGCTAAGAATACACAGCATCGGTGCTGGATAACGAATAAGCAGCACTGGTGAAATGCTGACAGGAGAAACCCGAAGTACTGTGCCTCTGTGCCAGTGACACTTTGCCCACCACACACCCCACGTGGACTGCCCTGGGATCGAACGCGAAACTTCGCGGTGAGAGGCTGGCGACTAACCATCCGAGCCATGGCTCGGCCCTTTTCCGTTCATGCCCAACAAAACACCCACACGGCAGGAACATGACCTGTGGGACACGACAGGGAGCTTTGTGACTCCGGTCAAGCCATTTGTACCGCAGCCTCCACCGATCTCTTCTCGCGAGCTTACAGCAGATGACCTTGACATTCCACAGATATCAAAACTATCACGCTCTGATGTTAAAAAGTTCACAGCATCGACACTGAAGACTTATCATCGTGTTTTTTCCCGCCCCATCTAACCGGCGTGACACCGTACACACACGCAATATTTGTTTACTCCACGTTTCCTTTCTTCCCGAACTCATCACGCTACATTGCGGCAGCGCCACGAACTAATTACCTCGTTTTACGTCATAACCACAAACCACAACGCCCCTCTATTTATGATTCTCTGTTCGTACTGCATTGCAATCGCCTGGAGCGTACTTACTGGTGACTCGGGTTTCTGGTCCTCTATGTCAGGGCTTCCCAAACCTTTTTACTCGCGGCCCCCTTTTTGCCTTCGAAAATAACCACGGATCCTCACATCCTTGCTCACAATAAATAGTGTGTCCGGATGACAGGCATCCAATATAAAAAATTCATCCCAGAACTTTAGATAGCTAGACTACACGCCAGTAGGAAACGTAACAAGGCTTTGCATTTGACTTTCATTAAAATGACTGACGCTCGATTTGTGGTTACAGGAAGTTTCTTAATTAGATATTCTAACGGTCACGTGACAAACATATCGCCAATTAAATAAGCTGCGCGATTATTTTTAACAAAAAAAATATTCTTTTAAACAAAGAATAAGTTAAACCTGAAAGTAGCCATTACGCAAGGGTATCCACGGATCCCCAGAGATCCGCGGGGCATACTTTGGGAACCAGTAACCTCCGGACTGAACGTCACACACGCGACAGCAGAATGATTCGGCAACACCGTGTAACATTCGTCACGTGATATGGAACTTCCCGACTTCGTCCTCGTTTCACCGAAATGTTTTCCAGCCGACAACTTTGTTTTTAAGCTCAGTAAACGTTCCATATGCCGCGCCATTCAAAGCTCCGGCAACAGTCGCTGGTGTAACATCGCGACTTTGGGTTCGTGTCTACACCACTGCAGGTGCGGTTTTGGAGAGTGAATTTACACAGGTTCTTCTAGTTTTTCGTATCTTCCTCTCCTGCCAACTGATGTCATCCGGGGATGGACGCCGGGCCAGTCGGAAAGGAACAATTCCACAGCGATACAGCCCTACTCCACTAGTAGAGAATCAAACACTAAGGAAATATTTCAGAACACAGACTACAACGAAATCAGACAAAAGTGAAGTTGTGCTGGTCCTAAGCCGAGCCCTGAACGCAAAAGCCTTACTTACTCCTTTCCGGCTGCCCATAACCAGTAAGTGAACTGATCTGCGAATAATCTCTACATCTGTAGGGAAGATTTTCTTTCTTAAATTTTGACGCTCATATAGAACAAAATATAATCTTCTGTACGTAACGTTTATTTAAACAATGTTTCATATTACTTAACATGAAATGGCAGGATGAGCACTGTACAGTGAACGGCGAATCATGTACAGCCGAATGGTCGTGGCGTAATTTTAGGTATTATTTAGCCGTATGCCTGGGAAGACTTCGAGAACTCGCAACGAGGCTATGTCCGAATAAAAATGTTCGCAGACGAGATATAAATCGGGGAACTCCCGAATATGGTACATGAGTGCTAAAAAACCACTCTATCACAACGCGCGGTCAGGAAAAATATCCAAATACACAAACTTTCGATTTGCAGCGTACAGCATCACGTGCAGGCGGTCACATTTTACCCGTGCAAAATGCACAGGACAATCAGAGTATCAGTTTCTTATACATGTCATTTCATGATGACGTCGAGTCTGATCAGTTACGTAAGATGACAACGTAGGACTGCAAACGGGTGTATAATTAGTCCATCAGTCGCAGACCTTCTGCTAATGCGGTACAGAAAAAAGTGGGGTGCGCACAGCCGTCTTGAGTAAGCCTATGGGGAAGAGCCTAACGCTATGGAAATGACGGTAACGAACAGCAGCAATGCCGTTGTCGAACGATTCTGAATAAGCGCTGTCTCTATTGGCAATGACATTGAAATACTTCTCCATGACCTCTACAGATGTGACCTTCAATTGCACAGTCGTTACAAAGTACTGCGAACGAAGGGCAAGGCATTCCAAGCCATTTATGCTACATACAGCGACATGACAGCCTTAACAGGTACAGTACAAACCTTGAATGAACGTAGCAAGGCGAGTTATATGGTATATTGTGCTGTCAGTGTCTACTGCCAAATGGCTGGGGTAACAGATGATAAAACTGGAAAGGGAAGGTAAGGGAAGGGAAGAGAGGGAAGCGAAGGAAACGAAATGTAGTGAACGATGAAAGAGAGGAAAGAAAAGGAGAGAAGGGAAAGGAGGGGAGGGAGGATGGGAAGGGAAGGAAAAAAGGAAGGAAGGGATCGTGGACTAATACGGGACCCATATAGGCACTTGCATGGAACGACTGAGGAAAACTAGGCGCTTCTGCCTGTATGGGCGGTATATCGGCCGATATTCACTATCAGAACCCTCCTGTACACATGATCAGACTGCTAGCACTACTACTACACCGCGACTGGCTCATCAGCCAATGTAACACAGAACAATGAACACCAGAACAACAAAGTAAGAGAAAACAATGCAGAGGAAGCGGTTATGAAGGATAAAACATCGAAAGAAAACAACGAAACAAGAGACAAGAAGAAAATTGGAAATAACGTAAATAAATTTAATATGAAAATGAAAGGATATTCAAGAAAAACTAGCAAAATTTGCTGAAAAGCTGGAATTCTTAACAACACTTTCAAACCAACTTTTATATGGAGATGAAATTTGGACCCTTAGAAAAAAGGATAAAGAACGACTGGCATCAATCGAGATGAATTTTTGGGAAAAGCAGCCAGGTACACCCTTTATGACCACAAAAGGAATAAAGAAATTTTGGAAGAGCTGGAAGTAGAACCAGCTGACGACAAACTCCGAAGGCAAAATTCAAATTGGCTACGACACGTGATAAGAATGAACAACAGGATGACAAAAAATAATGCTGAATGGACGAAGGCGACTTGGAAGACCTTTGAATAGACTATTCAACAACGCCTAACAGGTCTATCATGGCCTAAACTCGTGACGGATGATGATTACACAAGAAAACACTAAATTACACACACAGAGAATGCACACAGCGATCATTATCTTTATGTCTTCATTATCAGTACCGATAAGCCAGTTTCGGGAGCCTATCTTACATGTTAAGAATGCTTCCTTTCTTAACGAAACGCGGGAGTCTTAAAAAAGTGATCACTATGCCTGTCTGTGCGTCGTCCTTTGAAACTATGAACTAGACCGTTTTCACTAACCTTGGCGTGACTTCAAGCCACTACCGACCACAGCACGGCCATACGCTATCGTCTTCTACAGTCTGTAAAATAACATGCGCTCGCATTAGCTTGTAAGAAGGGGGCGGACTAACGCCCTTAATTTTGGTTCCCGAAAAGATTTGGCCTGCTATACCAAATAAAGCACTGACGACCGGTATGCCTACGTATTGCGTGTGAAGCGTTGTTTAAACGTCAAACCAACCAACGGTAACAGTGCGAAACTAGAATTATGCACGACGAAAATAATGATGATGATAATAGTAACGGTCTCTGCGTTTAAGCAATCGGCACTTCAGAGCGCACGAAGCCTGTCTTGCTACCGCACAGCTTGACTGCGCTGCAAATCTGCTACCGTTTGTTATTATAGATTCTGGATAAGTAACACTGTCGCAACAGGTCTGCAACTTGGAAGTTTCGCTAGTTGGCATGTACAAGGAGTATTTCGTACATTATGCGGAACAATGCACTCTGGGATGTGATGTCGTATAGTCTGGTACAAATCTGGCAACGTTCCTGGGAAATCTGCTGCCACTAGCAGGGTAAAGCAGACAGCCGCGATAAGGAAAACGATACGGACAGAGGGACGGCGTGGACAATATTAGTATGAAGTTGCACACAAAACGGTTAAAGGATTCAATAGCTGGAAACGAAAAAACACAAGACACACAAACCGAAGTATTTATATTAACTTACTTTTAAAGTATTTAACGATGTACTCAATAAATAGCTTGCATGAATCATAAATAGCTGCAACATTACATACGAGTACACTACAAAACATGGTTTGTTTCGGGTATATGCAATTGTAAATAAAATGAATAAAGGTGACAAATTATTATTATTATTATTTTTATATGGATGTCTCTTGTCACAGGCCTTTTCTTCCTGGTACTTCTCTTGAATCAGCGGTGATCCCCATCGCTCAGGCTTCAAGCTTCACAATGCAGTACTTTCCGTATTATGCGAGTTGTTCCAAGTATAGCTGTCATTTGTAGTGAATCTATCGAATGTTTTCCTGGTACAGCTTCCAAATTTCTCCTTAAGCTTCTCGTTACTATTCCAGTGGCTCCAATTATTACTGGTATAATCGTACAATTCCCATACACACGAAGTTAGAATGGCACCTAGTGCTCAGCACTTAACTGCATCGTTATGCAGCGGGCGGCGTTCCACTGCTGTGTGGAACCATAGCCAGTCCTAGACGAATTCCTATTAAAGTTCTATACAGTGGTTCATGAGCCTGCCCAGTTATAGGGGAACAGAATCCTCCACTTCTCAAGGCGTAAAATTCTCTCTGCAACTCATGAAACGACTCGGCGTTTATGGAACCGTAAGGCTCGTTACCGTATTCACAAACTCCCGGCACCGACCGAAATTCTGAGCAAGAGAAATCCAGTTGCCCTTTCTGTAACACATGTAAAGGTAACACTGCACATGTGCTGAATTAAGCAGACACGCCAATGGGGGAGTCGATGTCTAGATCCACTAATTCTTAACCAGGCACTAGAGGCAGATGAGCAGTCAGCTTCTTGCCTTGGCTACTTTTCTGTGGGGGTAAATAAGCAACCCACTCCCGCCCCTCCGGGTATTGGAGCCGGTACAGACGGTGTGGAGAATCTCTGCCGGGATTTATGTCCCAACTTCTCAGTCATCCAACCTGCAGCTTAGTCACTACACCAACTTTGCAAAATCTAGGCGCTGGTGTGACAGAATAAAATTAAAATGGTTCTTTATGGACCATTTTGTACTAACCTCACCCACACCCACTTTTTTTCAAATTTTCTTTTCCTTCCAGTGTCCGGTAAAAATTATGTATGTCCTTATACCCACATCTCTCTCACTCCCTACATCACGTTCTCATTAATGTGATCATCCAAATTATATCTGGATACAAATCAAGTCGTCCCAGAATAATGCACACTTCACAGATACCGCCATTGACAAGCTTAAACCCAAACAAACTTTGCAGTAATAACTACCCCACATTTGTGGGGTTCACGGAAGTCGTCTCAAAGACCGATTTCTTCCCAAAGATTTTAAACCAAAGAACTGTGCCGCTATCAGCCGATACATGGAAGCATCCAAATCACCAAGTTTCAATAACTTCTCATTTGTTACATATAACACAGGTCGCCTGCCAAGACATGCCTCTGGCCTCCAAGTCCAAAGGCGCAATTACAGTTTTGGCAAATTTAACACCCCCCCCCCCCCCACTATATTTACTTCTCACATCTGGACAGCTCACAATCTGTATTTAAACACACATCGTCACTGTTAATTATGGAAACAAATACCGACACAGTAAAGGCGTAACACGCCTAGGGACTTAATTTTAAGGAACACTTTCTGATTTCAACTTTTCCTTTACACATTCGATCAGTCTTTTTGTGGCACCACAACAGAGCACACGTTAGTGCGTACGTGACCACAGAGGTGGACGAAACAGCAAAAAAACGCAAGTACCCTTCTGTGGCACGCTCTTTCTAATATTTTCAAGTGGAGACTCACTGAATATCGCTGAACGTGTTTACAAATCACGCATTACTGTGACGTTCGTATGGGTACGTGCATATGTAAGGGCAAAACATACGCGAAACCAACAGCGCCCTTGCAAAATATATGGCCCCATGAGCGAACACACTTCCACTCGTTACTTTCTCACAGTGTAATCAGCAGTACTGTAATGTACTCATCAAGTAATGATGGTATACCTGTACACATAAGCACGTGGGGAAGGGGGCGGTAGTGTGACTGAGCGTGTCACACACCGGCTGCCACGGTTACGGTTGACGTTGAGAAGACAGTTTCCTTCTGCAGCATGCGCTGCGAATGGGGGAAAAAAGTTCAGCATTGGGCACAAACACAGAAAACCCAGATGACAGCACCCCCTTGAGTAGAAATTAACGCCTGGATTGCTCTAAGAAAGAAGAAGAAAAGTACCAATGAAAAGGGTCGTGGAGTAGCGCATGAATATTAAGGCGGTACGCCACACGACCGGCGGCGGCGGCGGTGGACTAAGGGAACGGTCCGTTTTGAGTACCTCTTAAAATAGTCCGTTTGCTTAATTAAACGATAAGATCCCTTATTACATGTCACATTTGTATATTCTACTATATGTAACATTTTTCAAAATAAACGTCCTTCAAAGCGTCTGTTCTTGGTCAGTTCTAAACCTAAAATGTACCTGATACTGCATTACTTCAATCTGCTGTAAAACCTCTCTAAAGTGACACTTTCAAGTAGGTGTTCCGTAAGACAGCTAAATATGTAATGCTTCATTTATTAAGGATGTATGGATGCGCAGTGGATTCACTTGGATCAAGAAAAATACTATTGGCGAGCTCTTGTGAGCACGGTAATGAACATAAGGAATGCAGTGTGATCAATTCGGCGACTAGCAGCGTCTCACAAGTGACTCTTACCTACGTAGCAACTTTCATAAGACGGGGAACACTTTCCAAATGTGTTTGTCTCCACTCTTTCAACGACAAACCTCCTGACCCCTAGGGCATGCGGCAAATTCACCGGCAAGGCTGTAATGCACCAAGTCTTAAACAATGTACTGCACTAGACCAAAGACGGAAAGGGAATGCGAGTTTATTATTATAGACAACAAACATGGTTAGGAGGAAGCACAAGTCTGCGAATCCCCATCTAACCAAAACCAACCAACCAACCCAACCCAACCCAACCCAACCCAAAATCAAACCAAACCAAACCAACGACATGGAGCAGTGTCCATCTTGAGAAACTAACGGGTGCTCAGCCACTCAAAAATCCCCTGCATTGTATGGAACCCGAAGAATCAATACCGCATTTATACCAGCCCGCCATCCATCCCTATTGAGCCAGTTTAACTCAGTTCATGCCCCCCATTCCACTTCCTGAGGTCCACTTTAATATTATCCTCTCATGTGCACCTGGGTCTCTCTTTCCCTCAGTTTCCCCACCAAAACCGAGCATGCACCACTCCTATCCCCCATATGTCCTACGAGCCCCGCCAATCTCATACTTCTTGATAACTCAAATAATATTTGGAGAGGAGTACAGATCATTAAGCTCCTCGCTATGTAGTTTTCTCCACTCCTCTGTTACCTCGTCCCTCTTGGGCCCAAATAGCTTCCTCAGCACCCTACTCTCAAACACCCTCAGCCTACATTCCTCCGTCAATGTGAGCGACCAAGTTTCACACCCATACAAAACAGCAGCAAAATTATAGTTCTGTATATCCTAATTTTCATATTTTTGGATAGCAAAACTGGAAGAAAACAGCTTCTACATCGAGTGTTAGCAAGCATTCTCTGACTTCAATCTGCTCTTAATTTCTTCCTGCATAGAATTTTGATTCATTAAGGTTGTTCCAAACTATCTGATAATTCAAAGGAAATATTACTTACTTACTCCATGGTGCAGAGTCCTTCTTGAGAAGCTAACTGGTTTGCAGCTAGTCAAGAAATTCCCCGCATTTCACGGAACCCAAAGGTTCATTACCGCACTCACAAGTGTCCGCCACCTGTCTCTATCATGGGCCAGCCCAATCCAGTCCATATACCCACACTCCACCTCCTGGAGATCCATCCTAATATTATCCACCCATCTATGCCTAGGTCTCCCCAGTGGTCTCTCTCCCTCCGATTTCCCCAGCAAGACCCTATACACCTCCGTCTCCTCACCCATACATGCCACATGCCCAGCCCATCTCATTCTTCTCGATTTTATCACCCGCACAATATTGGGTGAGGAGTACAGATCATTTAGATCCTCGTTATGCAATCTCCTCCATTCCCCCGTTACCTCGTCCCTCCTAGGTCCAA
>Ga0123354_10018114_pt1 | contig 11040 bp, 4 predicted proteins | sample TergutLab28metaG_2_FD_97872 | JGI IMG/M metagenome (GOLD analysis project Ga0123354, IMG submission 97872) | Labiotermes labralis P4 segment gut microbial communities from Petit-Saut dam, French Guiana - Lab288 P4 | ecosystem: Host-associated > Arthropoda: Insects > Digestive system > Gut ... | reverse complement strand
CATACACACACATACACGCACACATACACACATATGCACACACACACATACACACACACACGCACTTATACAGACATACATACACACACACACACACACAGGTACATCGCATCCTAATTGCGAAGGCGGCAGCTGCAATCTATAAATTGTTTTGTCTGAAAAGAAGTACAAATCTGCCGTTTCAGCAGCCTGAGAGCATATCGGGACTGTTAAAATTGTTGTTACATAAATAATGTGTGAACAGGTGCACTGCCCTTGTATGGCGCTGAAACTTGGACATTTCGCAAAGTAGATCAGAATTACCTGGAGAAGTTTTGAAATGCAGTGCTGGAGAAGAATGCAGAAGATCAGTTGGAATGATCGTGTAAAAAATATAGAAGTATTACGAAGATTCAAGGAGGAGAGGAATATCCTACATGCAATAAACAGAAGGAAGGCTAACTGGATTGGTCACGTTATTGAAGGAAGGTAGAGGGAAGGATAGAAGTGACGGGAAGACGAGGAGGAAGACTTAAAAGTGCACTGGATGACCTTAAGGAAAAGAGAGGGTACTGGAGATTGAAAGAAGCACAAGATCGAACTCTATGGAGAACTCGCTTTTGGAGAGATGGTCATGTCATAAGACAGGCTATAGGATGATAGATTGAATTAATTGATGAGGTGGATTGTAACTTGACTGAACTGGCTAAGGAAGGGACGGAGATGAGGGATTTTGTGAACACAAAATGAATTAGTCAAGTTTTGTTATACTCTCGGAAGTTAGTCGCATAGTTAGTTAGATGAAATGTGAGGTTCTGACGACAGCTTATGTTCGTGTTGTAGCGCTGTTTAAGTGGCTATCAGTGTTTCGAACAACGTACTGCTTCCGTTTTCAGGGACGGCATGAAGGTAGTATATTCCTCCGAAATGGTGGTACCAAACCAAGAGGACGATATCAGAATTCGGTGGACCGCAATATCGGTCTCTTAACAGAATATCACTTGAAAATGGAACATAAGTGGACATGCGTACATTATTCCTGTACATAGGTTTGCCCTTTTGCTGTTTACAGAGTGTGTTTATAATGAGTTATTAATTAATAAATATCGTTGCGGGTTCCTGTCTGTAATCCTATTGCATATCGATTTGCGGGCTGCTGTTTATAAATTCAGGAACCAATTTACCCTTGTTTCTGTTGAAAGTGAAAATCAGGTCGCTCTTAGTGCAATCAGCATTTGCACTAGTACATGAAACTTTTTAACTCGGCATCCCGCTTTGAAAATATTAATATTAACTACAAAGGAATTTTACCAGATGCCTTTTATTGAGTAGAGACAGTATTTTCCACTCACCGCACAAAGAGAATTCATGCTGATTGCTATGGTAAAGTCCACAAAAAGTGCGTACCGTAGTTGAGTTGTTCTGAATCAGACTTTTGAGTTACATAATTTGTGGTAATCTTCTGGCTGTATTTGTTATTCGCTTTGGCTGGTGTGGTTTTTGTCTGCCATCTAAAAAGGTAAGGATTTGAATAAACATTGTAATTTTGTCTGTTCCTCTGTATGGATGTGAAACTTGGTTTGTCCCATCATGGGAGTGTTCGAGAATGGTGTGGTGATGAGATTCTTTTGACCAAAGAGGTAGAAAATAACAGGAAGATGGATAAAAATAAATAAGTTTGAGCTTCGTGACTTCAGACTTGCAACTGTGACTCCAATGACGGTCTTATTTTTTTAAAAAAAATGGTGCGTCATGCGAATATGAGATTCAGTTTAACGTTTCCTATTACTCATGCTTCCGTTTCTTAGGTGAGTGAATATCTGATCACGTGAACGACTTTCAGTACAACGCACGATGTCATTAAGGGTCAAGTTTCCTCCACGTAGACGCTCCGATGTTATTAATTAAAGCTAAGGCGTATTAGTTACTGCCTCTCATATACTGCTGTAGGCCTATAAAGTCGCAAAAAGTCCTTTAATTAACCTGCAGTAAGGTAGATATTATTTTTATTTTTTATCATTTCACCGTGCATTCTGTAGATTATTTAATTACACACACCAACACATGCATTATATATATATATATATATATATATTTAAGAAGTCTAAAATTTACATTAAAACATTTAAGATGCTCCTACATGTTTCGATCACACGATCATCCTCAGGGAGCATATATTGTTCCTTGATAAAGCTATAATTTAAAACATTCAGTGAATTACTTCGTTATGTTAACTTCGGTGCTGTGGCAGCATGGCGTGCTTTTGTGTGTGAGTCGTACGCTGTTTAGATGAGTCTAGTTATTGTGCGTCTTGTGCTGTGCAGCGTAAGACTGGTCTATATATTCTTGTATATGCTGCCACATGCCATTTTATTGATGTGCTCCTTCCAGATGTAAGTAGAATAGCCTTTGGTTGAGGTTTTGTTTCTTGCAGTACAAGAATTTAATTTCTTGGTTTATCCGGAACCTGATGGCATTGATTGTAGTTTTCTTGTCCTGTGGTTTTTTGTCCATTAATTTAATCTTTATTCTTTATTCTTTAAATGGAGAATACTTCTTTCTTTTTTACATTTTCATTAATCTTCTCCTTTTGCGTGGGGTTACAGTTGTTGTTGTTGTTTTTGTTGTTATTATTATTGTTGGTAGCTTCCAGCTTTTGAATTGGCATTGTTTTCATAATTGTTTATCCCTGAAACAAAGTTCTGCCCTTCTTCCCTCTTGTGAACATACCAGAGGAAATGCAAGTTCCATAATACAAAAAACTCTCAATTAGTTGAGCTTTTCGTTGTTCTGGGACGTTACGCAGCGTACACTGGTATTTAGTTACCGACGTTGCGGGACAACCTATCTGTACCATCTCAAAGCTTCAAGCAGACAGGTTGTCTCGAAACCTCAGTAACTAACTCCCAATCTACGTCGCGTAAAATTCCAGAAGATCGAAGATGTCATGTACTAAGCGGCGGAAGTTCTAAGCCGTGCTCAATTAATTGTCTCAATTCTGATGTGCCGTTAATTAAAGTTAAGGCAAATGAGCAACGCACGTCTCGTGCACCATTCTTCCACCTTCCATTGATTATGATAGCCACATTCTTCGCAATCCGCCATACAATCGAACTATGTTATTACGCGATTCACTTCAGCCTGAACTTGGGCACTGTAGAATAAAATCCAACTAGATGCCACTTATTACTGTATAATGCTTATGTTAGGCTCAACATGTTTCGGGCACCATTACGCCCATCATCAGAGCTCACGACGATAGCGTTGGTTACCACATAGGCCGTCTGGTTCTCGATTTGCTGCTGGTTGGAATTAAGGGGAAGCCTGTACAGCCTTCGGTCCGGACACTCATCCATCCTGCCTGCACTTAACTTCCAACCAGCAGCAAATCGAGAACCAGACGGCCTATGTGGTAACCAACGCTATCGTCGTGAGCTACTGATGATGGGCATAATGGTGCCTGAAACATGTTGAGCCTAACATAAGCATAATAAAGTTGGCATCTAGTTGGATTTTATTCTTCAGTTATCAAGATGATGCACGGTCCAGTACACAACAAATATTGGGCACTGTGTTTTCAAACCTGAAATTCGAGACAGCTTTTTGCGCTGCAATGGCTGTGTCAACCATTTTTATTTGGGGGTGGGGGAGGGGGGAGGATTTCATCAGGTTGTGGCATATCATATCATTATTTACATACGTATTTTCGTCAACCACAAGAAATTTTATTAGCTTCGTCGTGTGTATTGTAATGCTTGAGAACGGTCTACACCAGTGTTCCTCAACCTTTATGAGACAACGGCCCGGTAAATTCTTTTTTCATAAGAAGGGGGCCCGGTCCAAACAGATTTACTCGTCAGTACCTTTCCATTTTTTTAAGTTCATACATTAAACTAGCATAAGTATTAATAATTAATTACGGCATAATCAGTTATCGATTTCAGGAGAATCTCTCGCGGCCCGGTATAATTGATGCCAGGACCCGGTACCGGGCCGCGGCCCGGTGGTCGAGAAACTCTGATCTACTCGAACGAAGTACGTAGCGTCTGACGGCGAAGCTAATAACATTTGTTTTAGTTAACCTTCATATGTTTGTAAATATTGATACTTAACTACAGGGTTTCAAAACAAAGGAAACTACAATCTGAGCATTCCCCCAACCCTAGAGGAAACGCGAAAATACCTATCTACTTTTCTCTCCCGTAATTTCGTCTCTTCACTATATCCATGTTGTAACATTTACGTCACGTTTCATGGACGTGTTGGTTTTCTTGTTTTAACTTTGATACAAGTGCCAGAACATTTCATAAAGACAGAGGTGTGCTGACGGTGGTGCTAGTTCCTTTCTTGACTAAGTGATAGTGAACTTTTTCTGTAGTTAGGATGCTTGAGTCGAGAATGAGTGCTAGATATGCATTTTGAACACTTTTCTTTTAACCAAAGAACACAGTACCTTTATTATTCTCCCGAATTACGTAATTTCGGGGACGTAATTAGAGCCGGGGAAGGGGGTTAGAACACTCCCAGCAATTTATTGCCTATAACCATGATAGTACATGTGGGCCGGGTAGCGTAGTCGGTATAGCGACTGGCTACGGGCTGAGCGGTCCGGGGATCCAATCCCTGTGCGATCGAGATTTTCCACACCTGTCCAGACCGGCCCTGGGGTCCACCCAGCCTCCTGTACAGTGGGTGCCGGGTCTTTCCCGGGTGTAAAGAGCGGCCAGGCCGTGACGCTGACCTTTCACCCTCTTCTAATGCCGTGGTCAAGAAAGAGTAGAGCTATACCTCTACTCCCCCAATTGGCCGTACGGTCTGTACAGAGCCTCAGTGCCTGTACAAGTGTGCATTTTACCTTAATTTTTATTATAGTACATGAACTTAAGGGGTAGAGATTTTGTTATTTACTTTATTTTGAGCCACAAATTGTCTGCGTCTGGGGAATGTTCAGTGACTGCACACAATATTTACGTACGGAGGCTTTGGAGAGTGTTCACAATAAGTTTGCGTTAATATATTGACGTACGTAGAGGCTGCTAACAAATGATATTAATACAGGTCACCAGTATGAGCTGTGCACGAGTGGGATTGCGAATATTCAGAAAACGTGGTGATAACTACAAGGTTTTTGTGCAATTTTTAAAGCAGGGTTCAACAAAATTCCCAGCAGACTAGGCGCTGTCTCACAAGTGTAGGCTCCACATTTGAGGAACCGCAAATATCAGGCGCCACTGCACACAGTTGTAGTCGTTCGGGCTATCTGGTGCCCTGGATTTGTGCACCCCTGTTTAAGGAATGCTGTATTCCTAGTAACTAGCAGTAATGAACATTAGTGTATTATTAATTGGTGATGCAGTATTAGTTTATTTCTTCCTACTATTTGTAATTTCTTCCCCTCCCCCCCAAAGTAGCTTTTTTTTTAATCACCACATGTCTGGAATTCATTGTATTTAGACCAAAACCTATTAAAATAAAATTGATTGTCCTGTGTCTGTGTTTTCATAGTAACTCATAATTGTTGTTGAATTTTTACGAGATGACAGGTAAGTTGTGTATCCATGCATGGTCAGATTCAGAAATCGTTCAGAGGAAGAATGGGCGGTGTACCTGAATTATGTATTCCGTTTTGTTACATTTAAAATTTCGCTTTACTATCGTTTAAATAAATCCGTGTGCGCCATGTCGTCACTAGCATTTCAAGGGGAAGTTAGGAGCCGTAGCCTCCCTCTGGTCCCTTTAATTGAACAAAAGCGTGTTTGAATGGGCGCAGCTCGGAACAGTTCCGTATTCCTGCACCTGTGGCGGCGGTAAAGGCATACATACAGCATATCATGTCTGAGCATAAAGTAAGCGAAGTCTTTGTTATAGAGCAGGAAGTATTGAGTTTGTATTCAACCATCCACCCCTTTCGACCCCCAACCCCCTTATGAATCATTCATAAACTGGATGCAGTGTGCTCAGCTACAAAGGGGCCCTCCTGCACTTTTCTTTGTAACGGTGACCCAAATATGAGACAGCACATTGTAGAAAGGAAAACAAATTCCGATATAAAAATGATATGTCATTGACTGTGATTGAATAAACTTATCTAACCTTTACTGCAGTAAAAACAGACAAGTAATGATAAATTATTTCACCAATCCAAATACCTCAAATATTCAGAAATTATTTGGACAAAATGTGATTTGTATATGTAAGTTATAATTCGAAATGATTTTTGTGCTTGATTAAAATGCTTTATTATCCAACAGATGCACAAATATATAATTCGTAGATACAATTACAATTATTATAAAATATCCGTATCAACGGACATGATAGAACCATTACTGTAATTTTAGCCAAGCACTGTATAAAGCTCCCTAATGGATCCTTTGTGATCCGGAACAGGTTGGAGCAAATTTAAATATTTTTAAATATTTTGTAATAATTCTAATTGTATCTACGAATTATATATTTTTGCATCTGTTGGATAATAAATTATTTTAATCGCCATTGATGCACAGTACAAACATGAAGATTTTTGTGCTTGATATTTTATGTAAACTTACTCTATTAGCTCTTTGAAATGTGAAGGACCTGATGATGGCCTATAGGTTGGGCCGAAACCTGTTGTTCTGCACCACACAACGCAGGCAGTAATAAATTTATTGCCAGCGGTTGAAAAGGGTTTTCTTTTTGAACTAAGTGGTGAAAAAGTAAATTTCAGAATTTCAGGGCTAAGTACAATACCCTTTACCACATATCGCGAGAATAATGTAGTTTGGAAAACACGTTTTGGCACTTGAGCGTGTTCCAGGATGAAGTAAATTAAATGATCGCATTATATAGAGGTATTTTGTTTTATGTCTTATTCCATTAGGCCTACACAAATGTTGCATGTGGTTCAGTATATTGACCAGGTTACGCGGTTAAGTCCGCAAAACTCAGTTCGATTTTTGGCGTGGGCAAAGATTGTTCTGCTTGCCAGCGCTTCCAGATCGAAACCAGGAGCCTACTTAGACTCTTGTCTAGCGGCCACCCTGGTGATCTGAAAAACACCGTTTTCCTTTTTTGGAAAAAAAAAAAGTTAGTATTTAAGATCGCAGTCTATGCTTATGTTTATGTCTGGGTGTTCTCATTTAATTTCGGAGTAGGTGATCAAGTTTGACGACACTTGTTATGACTACTTCTTCTTTTGAAGACCCTCCCTCGACCACCGAATTTTTTTGAACTCCTAAACAAAGTAGCAGCAGTGCGGTGGCCATATGACTTCTGAGTCGGATTGTGTAAGTATAAGCTTTGAATAGAGGAAACAAAAATTAACATACGGATCAGTTCATAATGTATTTTAAGTTTAAAGAGTGACATAAAACCAGAAGACGATGATGCACTGTGCTGGGAAATGAGAATGGCACATTTTGGTGGAAGAATTTCTCGTATTCGAGGGAATTACATCAGCAATTAAAATATTTGTGGGAAAACCTGAAAGAAGACGACCACTCACAAAACCTAGGCATAGATATAACGCTAAAATTAAAGTGGATCTTTAGGAAATAAGATGTGAGGGTCTGGACGGGATTTACTAATATGTGGCTTTTGTGAGCACGAAGATAAAACTTCGGGTTTTATAAAATATGGGAACTTTTTTTGACTAGCTTAGGACTTTTATTCTCATTGAACGTGGTGAGTGACCCAATTATTTGGAAATCATTACCTTTTGAAGATTGTTGTGTGTGCATAGGAATCATACATGTAATAACACTTGTTGGAGAGGATCCCAGACTTGATGTGCAGTATAGTCATAATGCTTACACTGCGAGATGCAGCAATGTGTTGAGTTTTGTTGCATTATAATAACGCCCACCTTTCACTAGTCCACCGACCAAAAGAAAGAGCAATAAATATGAAAGTAGGCGGGTTCACAGTTTAAAAAGATTTTTCAGTGCAACTAATTTGAAAGGCCCATATCTTTATAAATTCCTCTCTGTGGTAAGAATAGAAATATAAGGAAAGGGGAGGAATTCATTGTTGACCAAAAACCGCGGAGTCTCTAATCAGCCGGACCGCCATGTGCCACCCTCACGCACTACCTGCTCTAACAGGCACACCCCGCAGGTATTAACTACGCCCCTGGCCCTTCGACGAGTCACCCAGCTTGTTGACAGGCTTGGTTGTGGGGAGAAAAAGTTTGATAGAAAGTGTTCGGCTTGCGGCACGAAAACACTGTGCCCACATCCTGCAACCGTATCTAGTTACATATATTTTCTCAATAGCATAGCATATTTGCCTGTTACTCAAAATTGGATTATTGTTATTACTTCTTACAGAATTTTTAACGACACTCAGTAGTTCAGGCTTTTGGTTCCAATGATCTGCTGATAAAAATAATGATACGAAAAAAAATGTGGCAGCAGGAAGTCGTGGTTTAAGGTACTTATTCCTGAATAATATTGGAGGAACTGAAGACAACAACAGCTTGGTTTCGGCCGAGATTCGAACCGTGTGCATTCCCTATTCAAGGAAGAAACATTTCCGTTTGATTCGCCTTGCTTAGTAAAACAGTCTGTATATTCTGTATGAATATTTATGATTCATTTAATGATACTGTCAGTGAGTTTGTGGCTTCGAATGGTGCGATAATTCGTAATTTATGAATGGGAAGGGACGTAGAAGGATGCCGTCGTGTATTGTTGGGGCTGAAGAAAACCACAAAACTGTGTCAGCGTATCCGGTCTCCGGTGTGAAGTTTGATACAGGGAAGAAATAAAACTAATACTCTGTTGCGTGTAGATCCAGAGTTCACTAACAGCGTAGTGTATAGGTCCACTGTGCACTAACAGCGTAGTGTATAGGTCCACTGTGCACTAACAGCGTAGTGTATAGGTCCACTGTGCACTAACAGCTTAGTGTATAGGTCCATTGTGCACTAACAGCGTAGTGTATAGGTCCACTGTGCACTAACAGCGTAGTGTATAGGTCCACTGTGCACTAACAGCTTAGTGTATAGGTTCATTGTGCATTAACAGCGTAGTGTATAGGCCCACTGTGCACTAACAGCGTAGTGTATAGGTCCACTGTGCACTAACAGCTTAGTGTATAGGTCCATTGTGCACTAACAGCGTAGTGTATAGGTCCACTGTGCACTAACAGCTTAGTGTATAGGTCCATTGTGCACTAACATCGTAGTGTATAGGTCCGCTGTGCACTAACAGCGTAGGGTATAGGTCCACTGTGCACTAACAGCGTAGTGTATAGGTCTATTGTGCAGGAACAGCGTAGTGTGTAAGTCCACTGTGCACTAACAGCGTGGTGTACAGATCCACTTGCACTAACAGCGTATTGTATAAGTCCATTGTGCATTAGCAGCGTAGTGTATAGGTCCACTGTGCAGTAACTGCGTAGTTTATAGATTCACTGTGCACTAACAGCGTAGTGTATAAGTCCATTGTGCAGTAACAGCGTAGTCTATAGTTCCACTGTGTAGTAACAGCATAGTGCACAGGATTCACTGTAAAGTAACAGAGCAGTGTAAGCTTACATTGTATTGTAATATATAGATATACAATGCAGCAACAGCGTTGTGTGTGGAACTGCTGTGCAGCGACTGTATATGCTTCCCCTGTGCAGTATACTACCCTCATGAATGCATATGAATAATTACGTGTTGAATGTGGAATAATATGAAGAGGTCTGCCGTCTTTCAGCAAATTCCTGTTGTAAAAGCATACTTGTTGGAAATGTAAAATATTCAGGCTCTGGAGAATTTCCTGTTGTTTTAGACACCAGAATATGCATATGACTTGTCACAGTTTTGCTCCAAAATGTCTGTGGAGAATGGCGTTTAGCTGTAATGCTGATATCGTGACAGTTTCTCCCAACAGACTGTTCGGGCGGTTCTGTCAGCTCTGACATGTTTTGTGGCAATGTGTGTGACGACTGTTGCTCTGACCACATGTCATGTGGGAAACTTAAGTTTCGTGTGTGGCCCCGCAGGTTTACCATGCATGATCCATTTAGCAACTGGTGATACATCGTAATAACCGTAGCATTCCCTATGTAACTGTCTTTTTCTGCTGCTGCAAGAGAACTGTATTTCTCTTCGAAGTCTATAGTTCATGTCAATAAAGTTAAAAGCTGTTACGTAACATGCCAGAAGACACATAAGGGAGGCAGAAAGATAGATCCACTCATAATCAGTCCGGACACCAAAAAGCGTTTGGTGGATCATTGCTAGGCCCTGGCCGCTTTAACCCCGGAAAAGAGACCCGGTGCGCATTGTACAAGAGGCTGGGTAGACCTCGAGGCGTTGTGGGTGCGTTCGGAAAATCTCTTCCCCTTCCGCCACCGGAGTCAGAACCCCGGAACGTCTAAACCCTTGCGAGTCGTACCGACTTCGCTATCCTCGCCACCAGTTCCTTTACATAATGTATGAAAATTCAGTTCCTAAACCAGAGAAAACACACTGAGCGGAGATGAGAAAGACAGTCTAAGTGCTTTGTAAGGAAATAATCCCTGTTCTTTGTGCGAATCTTCGAAACACGTGTGTATATTATGTGGGCAGACTGGAGAGTTTCTAATGTCAGAACAAGTGATACACTGCCACTGTAATGTGAAAAAAATTAATTTTTACCCTTGAATAAAACGATAGGTTCATGTACCCGTATTTTAATACTGGCACGAAACGATAAAATTTAACTACATGATTTAATATTCAGGTGCTTTCATCTAATGTGAATTTAGACACCACAGTGTAGGACCATTATTTTCTTTAGCATCTTCAAGCAGGCCGATTTTGGTAAGGGTTAAACTGAGGGAATCTCAACTTTTCCATATAATCAAGTCTTTTATTTATCCAACTGAATGCGCAGCTAGAATGTTCTAAAAAAATGTTAAAACTTACATTAAAATTTACATTAAAATGCTCCTACATGATTCGGTTACACAACCATAATCAGGGAGCACCCTGATTATGGTTGTGTAACCGAATCATGTAGGAGCATTTTAATGTAAATTTTAATGTAAGTTTTAACATTTTTCTAGAACATTCTAGTTGTGCATTCAGTTGGATAAATAAAAGAT
>Ga0123354_10018113_pt1 | contig 11040 bp, 10 predicted proteins | sample TergutLab28metaG_2_FD_97872 | JGI IMG/M metagenome (GOLD analysis project Ga0123354, IMG submission 97872) | Labiotermes labralis P4 segment gut microbial communities from Petit-Saut dam, French Guiana - Lab288 P4 | ecosystem: Host-associated > Arthropoda: Insects > Digestive system > Gut ... | reverse complement strand
CAATGCCTTGTTCGCCAGGATCAGGATCGGACGTAAGGGATGATTCCGGGGAACCCGGGATTCAGGAGAAACGAAGGTGAACAGTTTCTGCTGACGGATATCAAGACCGCGCATATTTTGCACATCTATTGCAATTATTTCAATAGATTAAATATACACGATCCTGGTTGTCACGTTTTTCTAAAAGCTGTCAAGGCTGGCGGGAGCTTGTCGCTGTATATTCTAAAGCCGCATGCGCCAGAAATCCGCTGCGGGTATAGCCGTATTTTTTAGCTTTTGCGTCGATTTCTTCCAAAGAAGCCTTGGGGATAGTCACGTTGACGCGCACCGGGACCATATCCAAAGACGGAGCCATAACGTACTGATACAATGTGTCTTTCGGATAGGGCAGTCCATCTTGTTTCCGTTCCGCTTTTACTTTGGCCTTGACCTCATCCAGGGAGGACGGAGTGGGCATTTCCCCATTCTGCTCCGTAATGCCGCGCAAAGCCGCATATAAACCGTCAGCGGCGTTGCTGATGGCCTCTTCAATCTTTTCGCCTCCGGCAGCGACCGTTGGCACGTCCGGGAAATAGACAGAGTAGCCGCCCCCGGATTTCACGTCTTCCGGCACAATTCCAGCAATGTAAAATTTTTGCATATCTACGCCTCCCCTCATTTTAATTTTACCCCTGTCAGTCGCTCAATTTTTTGCAGCGTACCGATGGGGATATCTGTTGACGGGTGGTTGGAGACGGGTACTCGTAGTCCCGCAGGACTGATTGCCTCAATAGCATGTTCTCGCCACCTGGCCTTCAGTGCAGCCAGCTTTTTTCAACTTTTCCAAAACCTCGCGAGGCTTCATGCGGTCTCCGCGATTGATTTCTTGATTAGAAAATACACATTACAATACACACCGTCAAGAGAGTGCCGTCAAAAATCGTCACCGGATAACTGCGTATTCCGGAGCAAAGCGGCCACCATTCCGGCGGGAAAGCGGCCAGCGTTCCTGTGAAAGCGGCCAGTAGAAATTGAGGGGGTAGTCGCGGGGTAACCATCACGGTGCATCTTGTCTTCTTCGATTTCATAAAAGGAGGTCAAGATGCCACGAGCAACAGCGTCAGCCTCTCAGGCTGGTAATCGCCCTCTGCAGATCCAACAGAGCAGGTCCGACAAAAGGCGGCACGGATTCAAGTAATCCTCAAAGAAGCAACCTTTATGCCTTATTGAAAAAGGCGGAGCGCACACGTTAAAGATGCGCCAAGAGAACAGGGTATTGCTGATGCATCAACATAGCAGGCTGCTGTTAAAAATGACAGATACATTTTACTTTATCCAGCTTTTTTCATTGGAGTTCTGCAATAGGTGCGCAATATCTACATTCAACCGCTCTTGCCCGATCAGAATATCGGCTTCTCTGAGTTTGGCGAGAATTTCCTCTGGCTGGAAACCTTTCTGACCCAAGAACTGCCCCCTTTCATCATCGCTCGCAAGTTTAACATGCCTGCGGACCGATTCCCAGGGGGCAGGTCAATGGCGCCTATCATGCCATCAGCGATAACCACTTACCCCGTTATTTTGGTGGATCTTGCCCTCACTTCAATCGTCGCTCCCAACCGCGCATACCATGGTGAATCGACGAGCTTATCAGGCATTGGCAAACCAGCCGAGCCTTCATCGTTTGCTCAAGTTGCCTGAAATTAGATGGTAATCAGATTTTTTATTGAATTTCGAATACACAGTACGCTAAAGTAAGTTGTTTGGGGTATTTCTTCGCCCTCTCTTTACATTTTTCAAGTCAGGCGTGAAGCGCTGTACAAAAAAAATACAGAGCACTGCATAGCCTTTTTCATGAGGAGGGCCCGTGTCCGGTTACAACAACCACCAAGGGAGATTGTATGGGTAAAACCGCTATCAAGTCGGATTCCATGGAACAAGTCCGTGAATTGCTGTTAGGCACACAGATGAAAGATGTGGAAAACCGGTTCCAGCGTTTGGAAGAACGCTTTCAGCGTGATCTCTCCGACCTCAAGGATTCCGTTAAGAATCGTATTGAGTCCTTGGAGAGCTTTATGAAGAGTGAATCCGCCTCCTTTTTGCATCGCTTGCGCGAAGAACAGGAAGAACGGAGCGCAGCCCTTAAAAACGAGCAACGAGAAAGATTGGATGCCCTCAAGACGGAGAAGAGCGAACGCCAGGAGGCATTGAAAAACGAGCAGCGTGAACGGAGCGAAGGACTTACCCAGGTAATGCGCGATCTGGCCACGCTGGAGCAGGAACAGGAGCGGAAGCTCAAGGCCCTGTCCGGAACCTTGGACACGACGGAACGGGAACTGAGGCAGCTCTTGCTGTCGGAAAGCGCCAGGCTTTCCGACAAGGTGGAGCAGAAGTACAAAGACGCGCTGAATGTTCTTACCAACACTGCCGCCCAGATCCGCCACGACATGGCTACCCGCTCCCAGGTTTCCAGCCTTTTGACAGAGATGGCAGTAAAGTTGAGCGGCCAGTGGACCGATGCGTCGCCTGTGATCGTTGCCCCGGTAACGAGTGAAGATGATACCAGCGAGGAACACTCTGAGTCGTCAGAATGACGGATACCTTGAGCGCTTCTCCGTCCCCTTCGGGGGATGGAGAAGCGGAAAGCCTCCATCCAGTCTCCGCACCGGAGGCCGCCCGGATGGGTGAGGATTTCCCATCCTCGCCTGCGGAATCACCTTGCCCTGCTCTGGATACCGGCGCCGCGACCACGCCCTCCATGGCGAAACAAGACAGCGTTTGTTCCGATAAAGACCTGGCGGCTGCTTATGACCGCGCAAGCGAAGCCCAACCTGTCCCTTCAGACCTGTGGAACAATCTTCCCGAAGTCCCGGATGACGAGGAACTGAACAGGCTGCGCCAACTGCTGTTTCAGCGTGAACTGGTCATCATTAAACGGCTGAAAGACAGTCTCAACGATCCGCGCCAGAACGCCAAGCGGGTGAGCGAGGTGGTTGCCGAAGCCTTGCTCCTGCGTGGCGATGACAATCGCCTGAATACCGCGTTGGAACCTGCTGTGAATGCCATCCTCAAAACCTCTCTCAACCGGCATCAATCCGATTTTGTGGGCGTGCTCTTTCCCCTTATGGGGCCGTCCATTCGTAAATCCATTGCTGAAACCTTCCGGTCCATGCTGGAAGGCTTCAGCAAAAGCCTGGAAATGTCCTTTTCCTGGAAGGGCTTGCGCTGGAGAATGGAAGCCCTGCGCACGGGCAAGCCCTTCAGTGAAATTGTGCTGTTGCATACCCTTGCGTATCGGGTGGAACAGCTTTTTTTCATTCACAGCGAAACTGGGCTGGTCCTGTCGCACCTGACCAATGAAGGCGTGGGAACGCAAGACGCAGATATGGTTTCGGCCATGCTGACTGCCATCCAGGATTTTGTCCACGACTGTTTTACCAGCGGCTCCCAAGGTGAGCTGGACTCTTTGAACCTGGGAGATTTCACCATCTTCATCGAAAAATATTCCAAGGCGTATCTAGCCTGCGTCCTGCGCGGCATGCCGCCCGCGGATTTCCGGGAAGGCTTGCGCGCCACTCTGGAAACCATGCTCATCGAATTTGCCGAGCCCCTGGAATCCTTTTCCGGCGATACCGAGCCTTTTGCCGGAGCCGCCCGGCACCTTGAACCCTTCCTCATTACCCGCTATCATGATGAGGGGAAAAAAATCCCCTGGTGGGGCAAGGCTCTGCCGGTGGCCGCGTTCCTGATCCTAGCCGGGGGTATCGGCTTTTTCCAGCATCACGCCCGCGAACGGGAACAACAGCAGTTGGCCCACATGTCGCACATGCAATCGGGGCTCGACTTGTTACGCAATGAGCCCGGGCTCACCTTGACCCATGTCACCCAGACTGCGGACGGACCTTGGGAGATTATGCTTCTTAAGGACGACCTGGCAGAGGCGCCGGACGACGCGTTGCGGGCGCACGACTTTCAGCCGGATGCCTTTGTCTTTAAAACAATCCCCTATATTTCTTACGACCCATCCATTGTCGCCCGAAGAGTCAAAAATGCCATTGATCTTCCGTCAACAGTGACTATGCATTTCAGCCAAGGTTTGCTGGCCTTTACCGGCACAGCCCCCCTGGCCTGGATTGCCGAGGCCAAGGAGATGGCGCACACCCTGCCGGGAGTCAAGCATGTGGATATGAGCGGGGTCAAGGATCCGTTGCTGGATCGTATCACCGCCATGATCGAGTCGATTGAAAGCGCTAATATCGAGTTCCCCCTGGGGAAGGCCATTCCAGTGGCGACGGATATCCCTAAGCTTGCAACGGCGGTGGACGCACTGGTTGAGCTGGAGAAACTCGTCAGCGGCATAGGATTCACCCTCAACCTGACCATCTACGGACATGCTGACGCCACGGGGCTGGAGACGAGGAATTACGAGATCAGCCAGGCCCGGACGCGCACGGTTGCCGCCATGCTGTACGCCAGGGGATCCAGCATCCCCATTGCCATGTACGGCATGGGTTCTCAATATCCCAAAGGGGATAGATCCGACGGGCAGACAGTTTCCGTGCCCAAGGAGGACCAGGCGAGCCGGCGGATTGAACTGCGGGTGCACATCGCCCGGCCAGCCACCTCGGGAGCCGATATTTTCACGCGATAATCTTCCTGCCGGAGAGGATCGCCAATGACAAGCAACATATCTTCATTGTTTACCTGCATCCATTATTTATATTTACACGCTTAATGCAGTACAACTGTGCCGCCTCATCATGATCAACAAAAAAATATGTTTGCTCGGCGCTTTTTCCGTGGGTAAAACATCCCTTGTAGCGCAATACGTACACTCTGTTTTTTCCGACAAGTATCTTTCCACGGTTGGGGTGAAGATCAGCAAGAAAACAATCGCGGCCGATGGTCAGGAAGTAGCCTTGGTTTTATGGGATATGGAGGGCCGAGATATTTACACCAATGTCAACGTCAGTTATCTTCGCGGGGCCATGGGTTTTTTTGTCGTCGCCGATGGAATGCGGGCAGAAACTCTGGACACGGCGCTGGAACTGCGCGCCTTGGTCCTGGACAAGGTGGGCGCGATCCCTAACGCCCTTTTGATCAACAAGGTGGATCTGGCTGACCAGTGGGAAATCACAAAGGAAATGATAAATAAAACCGTGACCGGAGGAATCCCTGTTTTCCACACCAGTGCCAAAACCGGCCAGTCGGTGGAAGAGGCCTTCCGGTCTCTGGCTGAAGCAATGCTGAAGGCGGGGGGAAACGTTTGAGCACTGAGGAACAGCTTGCCCAACAGATTCTGCGCACGCTCAATATCGCTCTGCTCAGACGGGTGGGCGTTAAAAAATACGAGTTTTTCGGCCAGGCGCCATCATTTTATGACGACCTTTTTCCCTCTTCCGGGGAAGGGCATTGTGTGACGCCGTGGGAGATCTCCAGCATGCTTGAGATCTTTTTTGAGGATGCAGAAACCTTTTTCATCAATCAGGAAAGAGGAATCTTTTCCTCAGGCATCTGGCAGGAAGAAGGCAAAACCGGGGAGGAGTCCGCCCTCATCGCCATGGCGCAGACCTTTGGCCGGGAACAGATCATCATCATCCGGCTGCTCCAGGATGATTTTAATGAACGGGCTGTGATTTTGGGCAAGGCCCGCAACCAACTGCTGAAAAACCGCGCCTTGTCCCGCAGTCTGGAGGTATACAAGGAAAAATCCCAACTCGATGGCCTTACCATGCTGTTGAACCGGGCCACTTTCATGGACTCGTTGCCGGCGGAAATACGCAAGGCCGAATCCACAAGCCATCCTCTTCCCGCCATCATGCTCGATGTCGACAACTTCAAGACCATCAACGACACCTTGGGGCATGTCGCCGGCGATCGGGTGTTGCGGGCACTTGGCGAGATACTGCGCACCAGACTGCGCCGGGGCGACATCGTGGCGCGTTACGGCGGGGAGGAGTTTATCATTCTCCTGCCGGCCTGCGAGTTGAAAAAAGCCCTCACCATTGCCGAAAAACTCCGAAAAACCATAAAAAACCACGTGATAGACGATGCGCCGGGATTTACCGTCAGCATGGGGTGCAGCCTCCATCAGACGGGAGAAACGCCGGACAGCTTCATCCAGCGGGTGGACATGGCCCTGTATGAGGCAAAGCGCAAGGGCAAGAACCGGGTTTGCGTGCGCTGACACCGCACCCAAATAAGCCGAGAACGACTCCGGCTTTGGGGCGCCTTTATCTCTTTATTTTATTCCGGCAGCGCCGGGGATTTGTCGAAAATATCGGACGCCCCTCGCGTAACTGCCGCTTCCAGGTAGCGATCTGATGGGATACTCATCAAACTGCAGCGCCAACACCACCACAGCGTCTTGTTGCCTACTATCGCCGCCAAGGCTACTCTTGCCTTGAAGACCGCTGAATGCTGCCAGCTCGTTGTTTTGCCATTCCCTGCTCTTATGACACGTTAGGGTCCCGTGCGGTTAATTTCCCTTGGGCACCCCCCCCGGCTTTGCCGGGGGACTGTCCAAGTTTGACGAACCCGGCAAAATAAGTAAGCCTCCAAATTCGTGGAACGCTCAGAGTTACGAAAAAGGAGGCTTGATGAACGACATACAATGTTTAAGCTACAGCATATAGGAATGCATGTGCCATGTGGCGTGGATCCCAAAATACCGGAGAAAGATGCTCTATGGTCAGCTCCGTAAGGAACCTGAAAAGGAGACGGATAAATGAAAGCATGGACCAAAACGACGCCTGTTCGCCCGCCATTCATCCTGGGACTACTTGCCTTGTTTGCCGTATGTGCCAACGGCTGCGTGGACCGTCGCGGTTATGATCCTTATTACGATGGCGGGAATGGAGCCTATTATGACGGAGGCGGATATTATTACGGCAGGGGCGCTCCTTATTATAACGGAGGCGGGTACTACTACGGCGGGGGCGCTCCTTATTATGACGGTGGAGGATACTACTACGGCGAGGGCGCTCCTTATTATGACGGAGGCGGGTACTACTACGGCGGAGGTAGGTACTATTACTCGTCCTACCAGGAATTTTACCGGATAGAGCGCTCGTATGAATGGCGACGCTATCAGGCGGAACGAGCCCGTCGTCTGGAAGCAGAACGCCGGGCTGCGAACAATGCGTCCGAATTGCGACGTCTGCAAGGGGAACGGCTGGCATGGGAGCGGCAGCAACAGCAGTACCAACAGCGGCAGCATCAGCAATGGGAGCGCAATCGCCAAGGAAACCGACCTGCTGCATCTGGACCGGGATCCGGTTCAGGTGTTGCAGGCAATCCAAACAACAGCTCGACGGTAAACAGTCCGGCGGCAATGAGTCCGGCCGCTGTTTCTGGTCCGGCATCTGGCGCAGGCGCCGCGATCCGTTCCGGCGCCAGGCCGGTAAGGTACAATAGCCCCGACAGCAGCCCAGCGCTTATGAGTCCACCCGCTGTTTCGAGTCCGGCATCTGGCACAGGCGCGATCCGTTCCAGCGACCGGCCAATAAGGTACAGTAACCCCGGCCACAATCCGGAGGCAACGAGTCCATCCGCTGTTTCGAGTCCGGTATCCGATACTGTCGCGCCGAGCCGTTCCGAAGGCAGATCGGGCTGGATGAACAGCCGGGGCGGCAGTCCGGAGGCAATGCGTCCGTCCGCTGTTTCAAGTCCGGCATCTGGCACAGGCGCGATCCGTTCCAGCGACCGGCCAGTAAGGTACAGTAGCCCCAGCCACAATCCGGAGGCAACGAGTCCATCCGCTGTTTCGAGTCCGGTATCCGATACTGTCGCGCCGAGCCGTTCCGGAGGCAGATCGGTAAGGTCCAGTAGCCCTAGCGGCAGTCCGGAGGCAACGAATCCATCCGCTGTTTCGGGTCCAGTATCCGATACTGTCGCGCCGAGCCGTTCCGAAGGCAGATCGGGCTGGATGAACAGCCGGGGCGGCAGACCATGATGGAGAGGCCGGCAAGCTGATTCAGGACTGGGGCTGCCACGGAATGAACGACGCTATTCCTCCTGCTGAAAGACCTGGGGTGTACACAACCAAATAACATCGCGGGAAGTTGACAATCGGCCACATAAGAAATCCACTTGAAACGACGAATAGCCCTTTAAGCTTCACAAGGAGTCGCCTCTTGTCTCCTTTGTAGCCTTATTTTGAAGGGATGTAAATAATTTGTTTATTTTATGCGGATAGACACTAGCTTTTGATGCAACTCAGCGCCATACTGGTTTTTTTTACAACGACAGCCTGTGCCTACTGGGTACAGGCTGGATTGATTCCGAGCAGTTGGAAGGCTTTCTTATGTGGCCGTTTGTCAAGTTCCCACAAAGTTATTTGGTTGTGTTGTGTGCCCCAAGTTGGGCAAATTGATTATGTCATATGGTCACATCGCGGTAGGGACGCCCATTACTGAGCGCCCCCGCACAGATCCGGACGTGCCCAATTATGGCATACGGCTCGGTGAGCATGGTGAAGAAAGGAGCGCGTTAAGAAGCTATTGGTTCCAAGGCATATGTGGATTCTGCACACAGTATCTGCCACCACTCGCTTCAATGCCGCAGCCGGTGATGAAGCTGGCCAGGTCAGAGGCGAGAAAAAGCACAACCGGCGCTATTTCTTCTGGCATCCCAGATCGGTGTTGCGCAAGCTGCGTCTCTATCTGATCCTTTTCAGAATCCGTGACATGGGCAGTGAGATCGGTGATCACAAAACCCGGCAAATAAGAAACCACCCGGATATTGTCGGGCGCCAGCTCCGCTGCAAATACCCTGGTCATGTGCTGCACGGCGGCCTTGGTTATACCGTAGGCTCCGCGCCCAGCCGTAGGAATGAGGGTGGCAAAAGAAGCGGCATTGATGATCACTCCCTTACCGCGTCGGCGCATATAGGGAATGGCGGCCCTGGCGCCGTACAGCACGCCATCCACGTTGATGTTGAAAGTCCGCCGCCATTCCTCCAATGGCATATCTTCAAGATTGCCCCTTGGATAAATCCCAGCGTTGTTCACCCACACGTCAATTCCGCCAAAGGCAGCAGCCGCTATTTCTGCCAGGCCGATCATATCGTCCGGGTTAGCGACATCAGCCTTGAATGCCAAAGCAGTCTCTTCCTTATACAGAGATTTGAATTCATCCAATTTGCTTTGCGTCCGGGCGCAGATGACCACTCGGCTGCCTTCTTGCAGGAACGCATCAACGCAAGCCCTGCCTATACCGAGGGTTCCCCCGGTAATAACCACCACTTTATCCTGTAGATTGAGATTCATCATGCCGCCTCGTGGGAACCCCCACTTTTGGAAATGCATTATTGCATCAAAACAGTTTTGGTCGCACAATTTTTATTTCATTATTTTTTTATTAAAATCATCGAGGCAGTTATGCGCGTAATTTCAAACGTTATTGTCAAATGATGTTGAATTGTTATTGCAACGAGAAAGACATCTTTGCAATTCTGTTCCAGCCACATGGTTACGGCTCCATTCCGTCACCGTGGATACGATTTTTTTCTTGCGAAGGAAGAATTGCCTCCGCTTCCGGGTGGCACCCAGCAAGGAACACTATCATTTCGGTTGCGTCCTTCGAGAGATAGAAACGCACCATTTTTTCGTTGAACTCCTGCGCCTTGGAAGCGGGCACGCTGATCGCGTCGATGCCATGCGACATCAGCACGCCGTTCATCATGAAACGTGAAGTGCGCTTGTTCCCGTCGAAGAAAAACTGCTGCAAACAACCGAACAGGAAGAAAGCGGTGGCTTGCTCGAATGGTTCGCAATCGCGCAAAGCGGTCACGCCTTTGCGGAACACTCGGTTCAATTCAGGCGCACCGGGCAGCGTCGGCAGCGGAGTAAAGCGCCCAAGCTCACCAAGCCCGACATCCGGGGTGTAGTTTGTCTCCTTACCTTCGCCACGGAACACACCCCATTCCAAAGATTCCTTGCGGGCGACGATGCCGTTCAGTTCCGTGAACACCGGCTTGGAGAGTTCAAATTGACCGCTCCTGACCATCGCCACCAGACGCTTGGAGCTTTCCGCCAGATTCAGGATTTGCTCCTGATCGGAAATCTTGCGCCCACCGACGGTCACACCATCCAACAGCGTCTTGACTTCCGGGAAGGTGAAGGGGTTGCCTTCGAGCATGGAGGCATCCCAAACAAACTCGGGCAGCATCTTGTGAACGCGGAAGCAGACGCGATCCATTGAGTGAGACGGAACGGTAGTCGGAACTGCCGATCTTTCCCATCGGAAACCAAGTGCATTAAACAAAGACAAATCTCCCCGCCTTATCAATTCGTGTTTCAGTCCTTAGACATTTGATCTTTCAGCCCGTGCTTTTCTCCCCAGGCTTCAAATGCCCCGATGATCAACTCTTTGTGTTTGAGTTCGGCTTCAACAGCACGTCGCTTGAAGCGTTGCCGAAATTGGCTTCCTTAAGCCCAAGAGTGTCAATCAAAATACCTGATTGGGAATAGAAGCGGCAACACCTTTCAATTCCGCCAGTTGGCGGCTAGTACCATGTAACGCTTGATAGTTCGCATACATCATGATATCTTCACTGTCACAAAAAGGAGGAAGAGGCATATGACAGCAAGGTATCGTGTAACACTGACAGAGGAAGAACGGCAAGAGCTGAGGCAATTGACGCGCCCTGGTAAAACGGAATCCCGGAGATACATCCATGCCCGTGCGCTGTTGTTATGTGACGTTGGGCCGGGTGGTCCGGCATGGCATGTGGCGGATGCAGCCCAAGCCCTTGGCATAACCAGCCGTGCGATTGAAAAGATTAAGAAACGTTTTATTGAGGAAGGACTTACGGCGGTTTTGGAACGCAAGCCAAGCGAGAAGCCGCCGCGGGAAGCGCAATTTGACGGAGCATTTGAAGCAAGGCTGATAGCGCTGGCGTGTTCGGCAGCGCCAGAGGGACGTGCACGATGGACGGTTAGGCTTTTAGCCGACAAAGCGGTTGAACTCAACTTGGCGCCGTCGGTGTCGCCCATGACAGTGCAAAGGATTTTAAAAAAACGGCGCTTAAACCTCACATCCGGAAGCATTGGAAAATGCTGT
>Ga0123354_10018111_pt1 | contig 11041 bp, 6 predicted proteins | sample TergutLab28metaG_2_FD_97872 | JGI IMG/M metagenome (GOLD analysis project Ga0123354, IMG submission 97872) | Labiotermes labralis P4 segment gut microbial communities from Petit-Saut dam, French Guiana - Lab288 P4 | ecosystem: Host-associated > Arthropoda: Insects > Digestive system > Gut ... | reverse complement strand
TCTTTCTATCCACTCCCCCCCTCAAAACCCCTTATGCATCTCCCCTCTACCCCCAACGTGCCACATGCCCCCCCCCCCAAACTCATTTCATTTGATCACCAGAATAATATTTGGTGAGGTCTACAAGGCATAAAGCTTCTCTTTGTGTAGTCTTCTCCACTCCCCTGTTATCTTCCTCAGCACCCTATTCTCGAAAAACTTCAGCCAATGATCCTATGTGATAATTTGGTCACTGTCACCACGTATAGCGCGTCCTCAGGTTGCGGTTGGATGAACGGTCTCCAGATATGGAGGGTAGCTGCGAATATATTGACTAAGCAGTCGCGGACAGCTGACAAGGGGTGGCCCTTGAACTTGGGCGTTGGGCAAGGTGCTAACAACTCTTCACTGTAAACAATATGTTGCGAATTCATAATGTATAAAAAAACCAACAAAATGCACTTCAATATTTATGACGTATTTTATTCACTAACTTCTCACCAACATGTTTCGGCCGGTATTGTGGCCATCTTCAGGATGATATTATTACAAGAACACAGCGGTGCAAATGTGGTCGGCGTCACTGCGTAAAAATAAAAAAAAATATTATAATTTCAGTTAAAATTATTACACACAGCTAACCACACTTGTATCTTTGTATTCTTGTAATAATAACATTACCCTGAAGATGGCCACAATACCGTCCGAATCATGTTGGTGAGAAGTTAGTGAATAAAATACGTCATAAACATTGAAGTGCATTTTGTTGGCTATTTGTATATTATAGACTTGATCAATGCTCGGAAGACGGCACACATTAAAACGTTGCGAAATATTTCAGTCGGGCTATATGATCTGAGAAATGCTGCATATAGATCGGCCACTGATTGTGTAACTCTACGTGTTAGTCTGCAGGCTTTTCACAGGACGGTTTCAAGCGCAAGTAGCAACATGTGTGGCATGCATAGATAAGGGACACAGCAACTCACCTTGCTGTTGTGTCTGCAGCTCCGGCTCGTAGCCCCGGTCGCAAGGCTCTTTTTTGACCGCCACGTGGCTGTAAGCGAGTCGCTCGCACGGTGAGGCCGGCCTGCAACATGATGCAGAGAGGACAGGGGAGCGTGAAGAACAGGAAATGACGTAGGCACTGCCCGGAACTGTCTGCAGGGCCTGACAAACACAGCATTAATATTAGGATCGGCAGTGTTCCAGGCCAGATTCGAACAAAGAATTTTCCGAATACACTTCAGAATTATTGCTTGAACACCTCGCTTGTTGCCTCATGGCAGTGGGAAATAACATGAAAAATGAAAGGTGGCTTCTTATAGTTAAGATGTTTACACTCGATTTATTTATTTTACTGCATTTTCACCGTCGACTGGTGGAGACCAAAAAAAAACTACATTTCTCCATGCTCTATCTTACAAATTAATTCCAAAACAGAATCTCTGGAGGCCTATTTATTATTGAAGATTTTTTCTTTCACATTAAAAGCAACTGTTAATGATTTTAATATGTTTCAATGTGTTCTACTTTTTCGATTTTATCTGATTTCGGCTCTTACAACACACTTGACATTGTAAAGCTGAAGTCTCAGCTACACAGAAAAGAAACAATTTATTAATTTGTGTTATAATCTTTCTTTAAGTATTTTACATTGCTTGATAATAGCTTTTTAAAAATACCGAAACATGTTGCAAAATAATGCAAACTAAATGTCACAAACACATTTGTGATTGTGTGTTCCTTTTCTTTTATTTTGCTTACTGCGTGTGCACAAATACTGTGACTAACCACACTGCCTGTGCACAACCGTACTACTAGCACACAACTACTGAGTTTTTTTTCTTCATTGTGTCATTTCAGACCTCAAGATATTATAAGCAAATTTGCAAAAAATATTCATACACTATCAAGTATTGTATAATTCTGTGACGACTTAACGTGCGATGGTTGTGTTATCGCAATATGAAAGTAAATATTGGAAAAATTGAAAATTTGGGAACACAACGTAAGGCTCAAATACAAAATTCGTGCAGTTTGTTTTATAAAATCTCCTACAAATGCTGCAGAAAAAAATGAGACTTCGTTATTTACATTATTAATAATGTAAGCAATGATATTAATAGTTCTTATAATATGCGCTCATAGTGATTAATGCTTTATGTTATATCTTCATGTATGTTGTTAGTCACAACAGCTGACATTTACTGTAAATAAGAGCGGAAGACTGAAACAATTTAGTCCATGTAAGGTACGTTTGAATTTGTATTCAGACATTAACTTTGCAGTCCCTAGCCGATTTCCAGAGAGCAGCACCGTCCATGCATATTGCTATTTTAACAGTTTAAGTGTCTTAGCATAAATGTGACTGTTTTTATACAATATTTCAAGTCATTGCAGTTAAGTATTATCAACAAATTTGTCGTCATGCGCAGTGTACAGACATATAAATCGTTACATAAATATATTCTGTTCCAAATTCAATAATAATGGTGTTAACTATCGCCAGCGAAAATCATTTTATTTCAATCTGTCCATACACTCCCTATACGTTTGGTGATTATGCATATCGCATATAATTTGACGACAGAAGATGCTAGCAAATTTCCACTACTAATCCTTTGCACTTCCTCTTTTGATTTTAATGTAATATTAAAAAAACCTGTTCTTTTTAATATTTAGTGTCCTTTCGTTTATTCAAAAAATATAATCCTTTATTTTTTTAATAAACTGTATAAGGGACTTCATTTGCCTGAAGCAACACAATATAAGAAACTATGGGTCTTTTAAGCAGGGTCTGGTAAATAAGAAGCGGAATAAAAGCCAAATGCCGGTCCCAGTGGCAGCCCGGTCTAAGACGTAAGTCTGCTGCCTCTCGCCTGCTGAAATTGCTGGTTCGAATCCTTCTGGGGGCATGGATGTTTTTCTGTCGTAAGTGTTGTGTGTTGTCAGGTAGAGGTCTCTGCGACGAGCTGAACACCCGATCAGAGGGGTCATACCGAATGTGGGGCGTCGTTGTTAGTGATCTAGAAACCTCAAGAATGAGGAGAAGGTGGACCGCGTTGGGTTGCGGCGCCATGGGGGGAAATATTAAAGCCAAAGTGTGTCTGTGCAGGAAACAGGCTTGCCATCTGGCAATGTAGCACGTTCTAAGATTATAAAAATAACATAATTAAATCCCAAGAATGTTCGTACTAACTTAGTTTTCTGTGAAAAGAAGAAAATAACGAAATCTCAATAACATACACCCTGATACACAAAAGGCTAGGCTTCCCTTCTTACTCTACGTGCGTTTGCAAGTAGTTGCGAATAGGTAGGGAAGATGACAATAACACTTTTTATTACGCAATCTACGGTAATTCCAGGTTGCTAGCAGCTAGGGAAAGGAAAAGAGGGTGGAGGCAATAAACGTCACTGGAAATAATTATTGAATACTCGGTAATGAAATAAAATTGGTAGTTTATACCAGTGTATTGGGAGACAGAAAAGGTGCATACAGAATTTTGGTCGGGAGGCCCGAGGGAAAGAGACCACTTGGATAAACTAAGCGTAGATGGCATGATAATATTAAAATGGATTTTCAGAACGTGGGTTTGGGAAGCCTGGACTGAACTGGTCTGGCTCAGGATATGGACGGATCGCAGACAATGTCGCCTCGAATTTTTAAGTGCCTGTGTGCCAGAAACTTTCAAATTGTGCAAATTCTTTCCTAGTTACCAAACCCTGCGCTTGCTAAATTGTGTGTGTGGTTTGTGTATATAAAATTATAATATATATAATATAATAACTATAATATATAACGACATTAATACAGTCGTTCTCATAGCTATTCAGATTGTAAATACATACTTCGATAATACAAGAAATAAAGAGGGGAAAAAAAAATAAACATAAAGTTAGTATGATTATTTTTCATTCATATGTTATACAATTTACAATGCAAATAAATATCAATACAACTGTAAAATTATGTTTTTCCAACTAACGACCATTTTTGTTTTATTAGTATCATATTTCTTGCATCCCTTTTGTGCGTATTTCATTTTCCCCTTTGCCCTGATCTCACTACATTTGTGCGCAAGCACATGCGCACAGCTCAGATTGAACATCGGTGTCGAGCTCTTGTGAATGCGGTGCTGAACTTTCTAGTCCCATAAGCTGTTGGGAATTTCTTGATTGCCTGAAGACCTGGTAGCTTTACAGGAAGCCCTCTGCTCCATGGACTTAGTTAGTTAATTAGTTATTCAGTTAGTTAGTTAATTAGTTTATCTCAGTATACACGTAGATTACAAAATGTTCATGTTGGTATGAAAGTGAAATGCATGCTTCCATACTGACGTTACATACTGTGACGAAATATTTCGACACCTTGTTTTAGGAAAGCAGGCGGTTTGTGGCTGCTTATGGTCGACATTTTCCTGTGTAAATAACAATTATACGTGCTGTATCAGTTGATAACAACATGACGTAGTGAGCAGCGTCCAGTGATAACAGTTCTGGATGTCGGAAATATAAATACAGCGTCCTGTGAGCATCTCAAATCGTGAAGATTATTCTACGAAAGTATTCAGTAATTAGAAGTGCTTAGTACCATAAGGTTGCTATGGAAACTAGCAGAGTCTCGTTTTCTGTTTCTGCTGAAGAAAGGCGAGTCCATCGACAGACGTGATAATGAATGCAGTAGCAATAAGGATTACATTTCCTTGAGGAGTGAGCTGCTGTTTAAAATTTCAACATCTCTTGTATTCATTTCGCGAACCATTAAAAATACAAACGCCTTCTTAAGAATCCGCGCTCCAGCAAAATGTGTAAATAAATTAGTGAAAGAGGTAAGCACGTGACTGGGTTTCTTGCTTGTTAATATTTATGAATAGGAAAGTATATTATAACCTGTCATATAGTTGATATCTAACTGCCTGGAACTGAGATCTTTTTGAGTAGCTAATTGTTTCTGACCTGCTCAAGGAATATACTTATTTTTATGAAGATCGATGTTAAATACTGTGCTGAAATAAGCCTGCTTCTGGTCTCTATTCGAGCAAGATGAATCCACTTCACGTCGTAACGTTCAGGTCTCCAGTGATCTACGTTACTGTTATTCTTCCATCTTCACTTAAGTCTTCCATGCGACATTCAATATGTTAGCTGCAGATGTTTATATTTGTAAAACGTTGCAGCTCATGAATCAGCCTAAAGTTTTTATATGTTTTGGACCATATGAAGGATATATTCTGGTACAGAAGAGTGTCTTCTGTTGCAGAGGAGTATCTTCTGTTACAGAGGTGTACCTTAGAGTAGTAATTTCTGTTACAGAGAAATATCTTCTGTTACAAAGGAGAATCTTCTGTTAAAGAAGAGTATCTTCTGTTACAGACGATGTTACAGAGTAGTATTTTCTATTGCACAGGAGTATCTTGTTACATAGAAAACCTTCTATTACAAAGAAGTATCTTCTGTTACAGAGGAGTATCTTCTGTTACAGAATGCTTTCTTCTGTTACATAGCTGTGCTATCGCGTGCCGGATTTGTGTTTGAATGAGCTTAATCTGGACCCGTTTTTTCGGTAAATTCACTCTCGTAAAATGTTATTTTCTTTTTCAGTGGCGCTACAGTCCAACTCGAGTCCAGTCATCGTAACTGTTAATTGTTCCAGATCGCATACAATTAGACACATACACCCGCTAGGACTTCTCTAAACGAGCGAGAGGCCGCTACCTACACGACACACAACAAACAGAACAGACGGATTCGAAATCGCGATCCCACAACTGAGCGACCTCAGGCCTAGATCTTAGACCGCATGGTCACTGGAATCGCCCTATATTTTATTCATCTTATGAAATATTTTTTACTTTCAAAGCGTAAATCAACAAATTTTTCCCGACCTGTTATTTGAAGTAATGTCATCGTTATGACAGTTTTTTTAAGTAAAACAATAAAGGTAAAGGTAAATCAGTCCCATTACAGGCCTGGACAGGCCCAGAGGTTTCCAGGAAGTTAAGGCTCCCAGATTTCGTAACAGCGGCACAGGATGGTGGTAGGTTGTCAGCCTTACGCACCGGCCGCCTTTACCCCCAGAAAATGCTCCTGGTACTCATTTCTGTTAGAGGCTGAGTCGACCCCAGGGCTATAGTGCGATCGGAGGGATTTTATGTCAATAAAAAATCCACTGACACCAGCTGGGATCGAACCAGTGACCTTCCGATTTGTAGCACAGCACCTTAACCACTGTGCTACCGCGGTCCCCAATTATGAGAGTAGAACCTAAATTACATCAATGAGAGTAATATCTGTGTAACAGGATAGGGGTCGTGATTTACTGTGTGTGTGTGTGTGTGATGAGTGAATATGGACAAATATCGACGGTAATGTAAAGAAGAAAAACTCATGTCGGTTAAGAACAACAGTGAGAGGCACCATTGTTTTTCGCCAGTATTTTAATTTCGAGATATATAAAAAGAACATGAATAGAGTACACATTAAACAAAAATGTGATTTAACTGTCCCATCGGGATCTGTAATGTATATTGTCACCGTGGAACCGGAAGGCTTTGTGGCTACGGACGGGGAATGTCGAATTTTGCTGTGGAGTTTTTTTAACGGGCTTTGTTTAGACCATAACTAGCGTATAAACAGGGGAAGTCCCAGAAACCTTGGGCCCGTACACGTGCTTCTTACACATAAAGACTTGTGAAGGCATCCTGTCTGTCCGTCTGTTACTGAGTTTTCTTGTTTTACCCCCTAATTTATTATTGGATTTAGAATATACTTTGCATTTTGATTCTACAAAGAAGTTGTCAGTGAAATTTAATTTATTTTGAAAATGAAGATGGTATGCCTGTATGTGTGTGGAATTACGAATATGAAAAAGTGGAAATAAAATTATATTTTTTAGCCCTACGCAATAGACGGAGGCGAGTAGTAATGGTTACTTTTCCCCCGGGGATGTATCTCTGGCGTCCCCTGGATGAGAGACCTGTTCTTCTTCAGAGTCGGTCTGGATGCAATGGTGAAAGTTAAATACACGTGAGATTTTTCCCTGCCCACGCCGTAATGCATACAAGGGAAGCAGAGGTATAAACCAAATCATTTTGCACCTGGACACTAGTTGCAGATGTATGGTTAACTACAAGTCCCGGCCGCTTTAACCCCGGGAAAGAAAACCTGTGGATCTCGGAGAACGTTTGGACTTCTCTGAGAAGAGTAAAGTTACTTTCCTCTACCGGTATTTGAACCGCGGACTGTCCAGCCCGTAGCGCTGTCACTATACCCACTTGGCTACTCTGGTTCTTCGGGACGGGGTGGTCAGGGTGTAAATTTCTGCTGCCTCCGGGAACTGAATGCCAGTTGTCCAGATTGCTAACCAATAGCTTAGTCACTTTAACAAAATATGGTGATTCTGCGTTATGTCAACAGCTGTTAACATCATTGGCCACTGTTAAAATCTGAATCGACTTCCATCCCTAAATTCGTTCATGGTCCGTAGGTCTGTAAGTCCTAAGGATGTCAACCGTGCACTCTTCCATTCCAAACACGATTTAACAGCGAAGGAAGAAATATGGGATAATTATTTGGCTCAAGAAACAACAGATAAGTGTCAGCAAGTTGAGCATTAGAATTTTTGACTCGGCAAAGTAATAAGTAAAGTTTTATATCATATATAAGGCCTACAGAGTGGACCGGGATAGCTCAGTCCGTGTAGCGACTCGCTACGGGCTGGACGGTTCGGAGATCCAATCCCGGTAGGAGCGAGATTTTTCGCAGCCTTCCAGACCGGCTCTGATGCTCAGCCAGCCACCTACACAATGGGTACTGGGTCTTTTCCGGGGCGTTGACCACCCATCCCATCTAACGTCGAGGTTAAAGAAAGAGTAGAGCTATACCTGTACTCCCCCTCTGGGTCCTCGTGGCTTTACTTTTGCCTTTACCTATATAAAGCTTACAGGAGTCGGAGGAGCGTATTCAGTATAGCGACTTTGCTGCGTTCTGGACAGTCTTGGGTTTGTGTACTGGTAGCGGTAAGATATAATTCTCTTCATCGAAACGTCCAGATCGAAACTGGTCCCATCCAGCCTCCTATTCCGCGGGTACGGGGTTTGTTTCCAGGGTTAACCACTCACCCATCTAGCGCCAAAGTTAAGAATGAGTGGAGCTATACCTCTACACACCATATACATCTTCATGGTGTGGACAAGGAAATTTTACCTTTATATAAGACCTACCAGCGGTCACTATTAGGGCATAAGGAACGTTACGTACTGTTTACAAATTATGTTAATTTTACGATGTGACATCGTTTAATTTGGTAGGCAGGTAGCCATCACTAAGTTCCTGAGAAAGTTTGGTATTTATCTACCTGATCAGGCGACGTCACGTGGCACAGAAACTAGTATAAAGGCACAAAATCGCTCGGAGACCGATACAAGATGCCGTTACGTGACAATGAAGAGAGTGAAATTGATTACTTTAAGGCATTTCGTTAAAGAAAGGTGTTTGCTTGTAAAGTCAGGGGAATAACAACAATTTTGCCGTCGGTTCCGGCGAGGTTTAATGGAAATTAAGTCACGTAGCTGTCATGAATCATGCGGACAAAGCGCGTTTATGACAGTTGCTACGACAATCACAATGCAGCCTTGTTACATTCTTAGGTTCATATCATTTCACTCCTTCTGTTTGTTAAATTGTTTGAATTCGAATTAAGAACTTGGTTCCTTTTTAGCTACTCTTTTTCTTTAAAAAAAAAGGGGGGGGGGCTCGCTTGAGGGATAAATATGCTGTCTGTGTGTGTTTTATGTCCCTAATTCATTGTCTTTAAACAGTCGAAAAATTGCAACGGAAATTGGGACTTAAATTACACCACTTTTAGACACACACTAGGCAGCATTTTCAGTTACCCAAAGGCAGTTTTACAACATGGTTGAAGCGCAATATCCTTATGTACGGGCGACACTAGCGGCGCTTATTTAACAGTTTTGAACTGACGTACATGAAGAGATCTAAAAGAAATATTCAACTTTGGTAAGTTAATATTTTGTAGAATAAGAAATAGCAATGTTTGTGTTGTAAATTTCTTCTTTGTTATTATAACAGATGGTGGAAAAAGACAAACCAACACAAGTAATACAGTCACGTGAAATTTCAGACAAAGAAAAATAACAAGTGTGCCCGTAAACTATACAGGAACTAGTGTTTTTAAGAAAACAACTGTAATCAAAGAATGGCAAAGAAAATCTTTCAGAGACTCAACTGAGGGATACGCAGAGTACATAAAATGAAAAAAAATCTTATATATATATATATATATATATATATATATACCTACACTACGAGTCTATTTTTTCATAGCGCAACAACATACAACACTCACAGGAAACAGGCGTCCACACCCCCGACGGGATTCAAACCCGCGATCTTATCAAGCGAGCGGCCGCAAATCCACGCCTTGGATGGCGCGGTCAATGAGAGCGGTCCACTATAAACCTATGCAACAGGAAAACGGGTTTCTGCTCTGAAATTTGTGTAGTTTCTTCCTCATACAAAAAATGTAAAGTTTACACCATGACATTCTTATGCTGGTACAGAGAGGGGCGGGTGTATAATTCCAACCCATTCGCATTCTCAGCTCTGCACCGTTCTCCAGCCATTTTACACATCGAAATTTCGGGTAAGCACTGAGAGGTGGCTGGGTGGACCTCAGGATCGGTCTGGTAAGCGCGGAAAATCCCGCTCCCATCGGGATTCGATCCCCGTACCGTCCAGCCCAGAGTTACACGAACTACTTTATCCCGGCCTTCTCCATGATTATGTACAGGCCTAAAATTGTTCTGCATTTCCACCACATTTAACATTTCACAAATCACAAAGTCACAGTCTCTAATTGTAGAGTGGGGCGACGTAGCTCAGTCAGTATAGCGAACAGTCTACGACAGGTAGTTCTCTAAAAAAAAAAGGAAACTATTCCTTTGTATTCACGGTGTTCAGACCCCATTTGGTTCTCAAACAGTGTCGTAGACCATAAGTGAAATAGGGCGTGATTTTCTGCTGGGGTAAAGTGGTCGGAGCGTGAGGATGACCTGCAACAATTTTCGAGGTTAAAAATTTTGAATACAGCATCTGCGCCCATATGATTTTCCATTGCGTGTTACGTAATGGTAGATATTAAGAGACGAGTTTGTCTTTGTCAGTGAACAGTGACCCCGTCTAAGGTGCCCGTGTACAAGCCCCCAGCAGCAGTTTCTGATTTCCGGTTTGCAAGCAGCAGCATTGTCAAGCTTTGGGCTTTCCCCGTCTGACGGGTTTCCTTCCCCTTTTCTATCAAAATACTCTGGTTTGGGGGTTCCCCTTGTAGGTTACGTCAAAACCCATTCTATATATATCCTAGCAAGGGCGCTAGTTTGAGTTTTCCTGAGAATTAGTTTTCCTCGAGCGTAGAATTTTCTCCGAACTTCGTATTTGTAACCGGTTTTTAGGCACTCCACACAAAAATTTCTAAATCTCATATTCAAAAAATATTTCGTGTGTGGTGAACTAAAGACCAAAAAATGTGTTGATTGTATCTTCAGAGAAAGAGAAATTCACCGGCAGAAACTGCGAATTATACCAGTATGCACCACGTACAGATAAACTATAGCCAAAATAGCGGTACTATCAATGATAAAGGTAAAGGTAATTATTTTCCCTAGAAGAGGCCATGAAAGACAAAAGAGGGTGTAGAGGTGTAGGTCAACTTCTTCTTTAACCTCTGCGTTAGGTGGTGTGGGTGGTTAACGCCAAGCTTCGGTCGGTTTAACCTTCGAAATTTTTTTTTTAACTTAGTTTATTGCAAGTCGTGTTATTCAATAGATTTATTTTACTCAACGTTTTTAAAATGTGTCCAAAGTTTTTAAATTTTAATTGGTTCAAAACTTGGTTACAATTTAAATTAAAATTAATAACATTCAAGCTAATTTTATGTGTTTTTTGTTTCAATTTATGTTGAACATTTTTGTAGTCGTGTCTGGAATTTTTTTATACTTCGTATTTTCTGAACTTGAAAAGTCAGCTTGTCTGTTTTATGCTG
>Ga0123354_10018110_pt1 | contig 11041 bp, 6 predicted proteins | sample TergutLab28metaG_2_FD_97872 | JGI IMG/M metagenome (GOLD analysis project Ga0123354, IMG submission 97872) | Labiotermes labralis P4 segment gut microbial communities from Petit-Saut dam, French Guiana - Lab288 P4 | ecosystem: Host-associated > Arthropoda: Insects > Digestive system > Gut ... | reverse complement strand
TACATCAAGGATCGTGTGTACGTGCCTCCTATGCCACGTGATTTACCACAGCTGCGACAAAGGATCGTGGAGGCAGTCGCTGCTATCGACCGCCAAATGTTGCAACGCGTGTCGCAGGAACTTCATTACAGGATTGACATCTGCCGCGTTACCAAGGGTGCACATATCGAGCACCTGTAAGGTAGGACAGAAACTTGGAGCGTCTCTCTCTCTCTCTCTCTCTCTGTTGATAAGCTCCTTTCTGCCGTGTCTGTCTTGGTTGTTGCGCAGTCGAGTTCGGAAATCCCGGAGGGACTTATGAATAACACTGTATTTATGGGGCCGAACAGCGTTTTGTGCAAAAGTTGTAAGGAAAAATACACATATATTTTACGACAAATACATAACTTCCCATAAATCTTCCGTTTTCCTCAATAATTATAAACCTAACATCCCAGAATAACGTTACCGCATAGTTAGGTTTAAAAAATTGTATTGTCACAAAACAACAGTAGTTTTATGACAACACGCGAATATTACCAAAGTGTCTCATGGATGACAACAATATTGCAAACCATATATTCTGTGATGTACAGTACGGAATTCACGAAGGCGTTAATTACTTTCCAAATATCACACGGCTTTGCGAAACACGCATAATTGTAACTTTATTTACACCCGCAAGTGTGATATAAACCTCCCTCGCTCGATTTTCACGAAATGCATTATCACAAAATAAATTTATGTGATCTTCTCAAGCACTTAATTTCACCCAAATCACTCAAGAAGTATGAAAAGTAATGGTAGAAACTTATTTACTCCGGTAAGTAAAGTACGATTGTCACTAAGCCGATTTTCATGAAAACCGCCTTTCCTCCACGAAGTTCTGTAAGAACATTTCCTGTAGAATTTCATGAAATTCCAGCTTATTATTTTGTCGCTGATTATAGGCTACAGAGAGACAAACGGATGAACGGATCTCCACAAATGGATTTCTTTCTACCTTCGTAAAAAAACCCCCCCAAACAAATGAACAAAGCTTTGTCCGCCTGTCATCTCGGAGAACCGGGTTGAAAGCCAGACCATTTCATGTGGGACTTGTGGTGAAAAAATTGGAACTGAGAAAGAGAATTCTCCGAGTTCCATGTAGGCGTCATTCAATCGGCGCGCCTTACTCATTTATCTACCACCGACGCTATAGAGTCTCGGTAGCTGACAGCGTTGTTAAATAACGAACTAAAAAAAACCTCTCCCACATGAATGTGAGGTTGACATGCAAGTGTGACTTACTGACGTCATCTTTGAGTGAGCAAATAACAAATAAAAATGCGTCATGTCTCAAGTTTCTTACTTCTATCGATACAATCCAGAATAATCCAGAACTCCTTATCATTGTTTTCTGTTCTTTTCTCAAACACCAGACCTCGGATACACCGATGTTGAAAGTCCGTTTGCAGCTGCCTGTTCTCGAGTTACAGAAGTATTGCTGTAGAACCAGGGTAGATAATATTACAATACCTGTTGCCTGGGCTCCCTTTTGTGTAGAGAATTCGCTCCGGGCTGAGTGACCGCGGACTCGTCCTTCAATTCCCAGCAGGAGTAAGAGACTTCTGTGCGCTCTATAGCGTCCACATCTGCCCTTGTTCCAATCCAACCTCCTGTGCAGTGCATATTGTGGGATATTTTGTACTACGGAATACTGACTGGGGCGTGAGAATCGCTAATTGCCACCCTCTTCTAAAAACAGTGATTGAGGCTAAAAATGTAAAAGCTACGCCAACACTTCCCTTAATACCACAACCCTTTTAGCCTAATGCTAACTCCATGTACCACCAGGTTAATTATTCACACACGATGGGCTTCAAATTCCAACTACTGCTCAGCACGGAAAGTTTCTATATTTGTAGCACCCTCAAATGCATTCACAGCCATCCAGGTCAGCACTGAATAGTTAGTGGCGTCAACAGAGAGAACTACACGTTAGTTTCATCTTCCGTTTGTTTTAGATTTCTTAGGTGCGTAGCACAAGAGCGTGAGGGGGTGTGAAGGGCTTTCTTTTTGATTGGGAATGGGAGCAGTGGTGGCTGTTGTAAATGCGGTAATGATTCTTGGGGTCATACTAAGGGCAGCTGACTCAGATTTAACTACTCAAGGACTTCAGAGTGCCGGCAAGAATATTTGCGAGGCCAGTAGCTCAAAATGTATGCAGGACCGGAACACAAGCAAGATAACAAAGAAGGAAAGGGAGAAAACGTAAAATTTGCCCACATTAGATACAAAAGTAGTGTTAAAGTACATCACAAAAAATTGAAAAATAAACACACACACACACAATTTTAGAACACGAATTTAAATATATTTTACAACAATTTTTCTGTCTTCTTTTGCCGAAAATCCAAAAATTACATTAACACAATTTAAAAGTTCCGCGTTTTTTGTTTTTTAGTTTATAAAACTAATAACTAATTACAGTACAACGTAAAGGTAAAGTGATCCCGTTACAGACCCGGTGTGGCCCAGAGGGTGAGTAGAGGTATAGCTCTACTCTTTCATGACAGCGGCACTAGAAGGGGGTGAGTGGTCAGCAGGACGCTCCGGCCGCACTTTACCCCCGGGAAAGACCCGGTACCCATTTTACAGGAAAATAATTGCATCCCTCCTAAATAATCGTCGAGTGAAGGCAGGGTTCCTTTAATACGTTTCAGTTTTGAGAATGGTTGTTCTTCCGCAGCCATTGCAACAAATGTTGTTACCAGTGCCCTTAAAACTGTAACAGTGTGTGTATAGATTTCAGAGAGATTATTACTGATAAAATATTTTAGTGCGTTACATTGAACTTCTGGCGCGCACAACGTAAATATACTGTATCCAAGGCATTATCTACTGCAACGTGCTAGAAAAATTTGCAGCATTTCTTGCGTAAATGTGGTTGCTTATTCGGAGCCAGGTGCGATCTGCTATGCCACGTGACACTCGTGTTTCCAAGTGACCAGCTCTGCACAAAGGGTCGATTTTCTCCTGCTGTCCGTCGCATCGATCAGGTTACCATAACAACACGCAAGATCTTTCCTATCCCGTCGCCATGATGAGACATCAGACTGACGCCAGACACTCTCGTTCAACTCATCAATCATCACTACTTTCCCAGCCGTAAAAGCAACAGTGTGAGATTCGGAAGATCCTCGCATTTCTTTAAAGGGGATTTAAGCCTCTTACATTCTAATACGATTTAGAGAAAAACTAGGAAATTCAGTAGTTTACAACCCACCCAGCTCTTCAGTCGATTCAGGTGTCTTAATCCCAAGGAATCTAAGTGTTAATTAGCGGAACAGTAATTTTATAAATAATTGGACATTATTAATATTAATATATATTATTTCACGATTGTTAGAGTTTACAGATGTGTTGCATATAGGGATGCGCCTTTGAAAAATGTATGGGCTGCTAGCCTCGGTATCACGTACACAACTTGTCACCTCCAGGTTATGAAACAGAATCCTTGCTTGCGTTAGGTTTTCCAAAATCGTACAGTTCCAAATTCATCCCCCCCCTTAAACATTCTTACTCTTCCTGATTGGCTAAACGTTAAATTTCACTACTTCATAATAGGTCCAAAATTAAAAATTTTAATACTTTAAATCCATTGGCTCCCATTTATGTAACTTGCTTCATTGTCGTCACCCATGTGAACTCTTTCACGGGTCTTACTGATTTTCTTAATGTGCGAGCGTGACTAATATGGAATCCTTTCTAGCAATATTTTAGATGTCCACAAGCTGTCAAAGCTTACAATTGCCAATTGTTCCAAAAAGTTCCCTAAGACATCAATTTTGACACTGATAAACAGCGAACTTGCTAGCTCACTAAAACCGCCATAAACGTTCTCTGTCCCTGTCAAATACTATAAGACTCGTTACAATTTCCCTTCCACCATAAACCAAATTACTAATTTTAAACAGATATATCCTGTCTACCAAATGTACAGTTTTGACACATAATAAAGGACTTAAAATCCATACACTGGTTATAAGTTCTGAAAAAGTCCTTCCGTTAGCATCGCCTATCCGTAAGGTTAGAGCGATAACTCGTCCATCGCCGGGGTTAGGTAGTTTACAGCGTTATGGGAAAACCCGTTTTGGGTAAAACATCTTTGCCCACATTTATTAAGGAAAGAAAAGGATTACGTGAACTTGGACGCCTATGCCTTCCTCCGATTGCATGAAGTACACACACTTTTGTTCGCAACATTTACACAGCGCTGGGTTAACTGAAGCTGTCAGCAACAGCGGCAGTTAAATGAGTAACCTCCCACGTTTATCGGCGTGCATTTAAAATTTTCAGCGTTCGGTAACAATTTTTTCCATATAATATTTAATTATTTTCAACTGGGCATAGTCACAACCACGCCGGGAAACAAAGGAAGTGTTATGGAGAAGACTCCTGTGTTGGACAAAGCCTTGTCTTGAATTTGGTCTTTTGTCTTTAGAAATTCTGCTATGATAACAGGGTAATGGTGATGTTAGTATAGCCTAGCCATCAGCGTAATCTGTTAGTATACACCGAAATGGTTCAGTCAGTGAAGTGAATGGCTAGAGGCTGGAAGACAGAGGCTCGATTACCTGCAGTAGGCATGATTATCTTTTTCGCCACCGTTTCCAGGCCAGACGTGAGGCCACTTCATTGTTATATCCATTGTGTAAAATGGTGCTGTGGTCAGGGGAGAAGCGACTGATTCACGAACCTGACAACACATCTACTTAGGAAGCCGAGGTTACGAATGCTTGAGAATTTACCTACACTTTCTGATACGTCTTAAGACAGGGTGCTTAAATACAGGTACAACTTTATGTTTGGGAGGTTTCTGCTTGATTAGTGACAAGGTTTATTCTGGTAGAAATGTGCCGACGGTGCGGACGATCTTGCTTTCTACACCACTAAGGCAGATGTATATGAAAGTCTACCCATAATAATGGAAGCAGCAAGATCATCTGAAAGTTTGGTATGTTTTTCAAGTTTACATGACGTCAGAAACAAAATACAATAATTTCCAGAGTCACCACCATGAGAACCTCAAATCTGAACCATACATTTCTTTATTTGTTTGTTTGCTTCAATTTATTTTTTGTGATTCCGTAATAAAGACTTTGTAAATCATTTAGTCTCGGAAGTGGGACTTTTCCAGGATTGACAGATATTCTAAAGTTCATAAAGAAAAGAAGTAAAGTTACAGTCTGTACACATGTTTTATCAAACATGTAAAAACAACTGCATGTTTTAGCTACACATATGTAGCCATCATCAGGCTGGATATAGGACCTTGAATAAGAGGACTATAAAATATAATACAATACAATAAAAACTGTTGTGACAAGGTCTCTTCTGTACATTAATGTACAATTATACAAAATATATAAAAGTACATGAAAACATGAAGCTTGAAGAATTATATAGAAGTGTATAGATTATAAAACGTTTACAATGATTTTTTTAAAAAATGCACCGAAAGTGAGTTGGTGACGTAGGCTAAGGAGATGATCGTAAGATTGTTTGATTGTTCTCCAATGGAAAGTTATTAGGTATAATCTGCAAAGATGGAATATTTTTATTGCAGGACTTGAAGTGGAAAGCATATTATAAAATTGGGAATGATTATTTGTAGAGATTATGTTACTTACGGCTTTGAAAATAAAGCGTAGATATATTTCGAGTGTAAGTTAATAGATCACGTCTAAGGCTCAGTGTACCATTTGAGATATAATTATGTATGATTTAAAGTGATGTATGGGGCTGTTGATGTGTTTGGTAAGGGCTGCTCACCCATGTGCACTGTAGTTTTAAGACGTATCCTGTAGGATCGCTGGAAACCTACTGTAGTGTGGTAGGAATGATATAGGCTGGGTATAGGGGATAAGATATCCTAACCACGCCCATTCTGTGTCGACGCCTACAAAAATATTCGGAATGTTTGGGTAATGTAAATCGACTGCGCTGTGACTAATAAGTATTCAGTGCTCGAAAAATTTTGTGTTTTGTGAATGAAAAGAATGACAAAGATTTTCAATACATTTCGTAACTGCATCATATTACGCTCCAGTTTAATTTTCGTAAGATTCATTGAAATAAATTTAACATTCATAAGTCCGTGCGTCGCTAATACATTCTCAGAGTACAACCAACAAGATGAGACGTTTCTCAATTTATTTATTTCTGCAAACGCTCTACGTGTTTCAGACGGGTTTTCCGTCCATCTCATCAGGAGCTCAAAACTGCACATACAGCGTGTGGCATTTGTCAGACCATCACTGCTAATTGCTGCTAGCCTGGACGGGATGGAACATCCAGTCCAGAGCGTCTTACAAAAATAAATAAATTGAGAAACGTCGCATCTTGTTGGTTGTACTCTGAGAATCCTTTATAATATTATGCTATTCTTGCATGAGTAACAGAAACGTGTAAGTTTGTATACGGATTCAGCCTAATGTAAGGGATTGTGGATTTTCTGTTACATTCTACTAGTGGAGACAGCCTCGCTAACTTTGGATGGAAAGCTGAGAGAACTGGATGTGGTGGTACAGAGAAGTATCTTGAGTGGCCAAGTTGGTAGGTGGTCATCACTTCGAGTGGGCTACAGCAACCCTTACTTAAGGCCAAATGGTTGTGACTTCCAGTAGCTTGGCAGAAGGCCACTTAATTTATAATTGCTTGACTTGTCTGGAAAACATTAACAACGCCCTATGGAATTCGTGGAATAAAGCATAATCTAAATTCTGTAGTCTGTTGAAACGTTATAATTGAGAAATATGATGGTACTCTACATTAACACACGGCTGTAGTAACAAATAAAGCCTAATTATTTTATTTTCGAAGGTAATATAAAGTTGTCCTTGCAAATGTAATGATGGCGTATGGTGAACTGGAGATATGGGTACACTCAGTCTTAGACTAGACACTGGATGGAGATGAGTGATCAGGTTTGCGACCTTCATTTTTTAAGAATGAGTAGAATTGGGGGATAAAGTTTATCATCTTATTTTGGCATGACAACGGTATTTCCAGAGAAATCGTTAAGACAACAAGGATGTTCGACTTACTTCCGAGGGAGGCAGTCTCTTCAAGTGTCCGGTAACCCAGGGTAACAGCCCGGTTGGTAGGCAACCGGACTGACTACGCAGTGTGGCGGGTTCGAAATGTTCTGATGCTTAACGTGGCGCCTCGCGGCGTTTCATGTCGGTACCGACATCTGTTAAGACGACGAATTGTGGGAGCAATACCATAAAGCAACCGTATCGAAATTGCGTAATTAAATTATTTATTTCTGACAAGGAAATAAAAAGCTTTACGTATGGAGAATAATCGGGACATTTTCTCCAAAGCGTCCATACGGGTGCTGGGACCCACCCCGCGTGTTATTCAAAGTGTATCGGAAAATATTTCTTCAGGGATAATGCGGTCAGGGCCTGAAACTGAACATTTAAGCTCGTTTAATATATAGATTTAAAATGCGTGAAATATAATTCTACACAACACACGCGTCCATTACATGGCGCTTAATTTAACATCGGACAAAATTTACCACTGTATTGAACGAGATTTTCCTGAAATAATATTGATAGAATCTTACATTATAAAATTTTGATAACAATCACAAAGACTAAACATGCACAATAAACTTGACTGCTTAAATTAACGTGCCTGTCTTATAACAAAACAGTCTTGACATATAACAGAAAGAAACAATGAATGTTTACAGCATCACTGCCGTTCAGTATATCGTAATGAGTTTAGCAAAGTTTCCGAAGAAAGGTATTTGGTCAAAAGTGTGCAGCTCAACACCTGTGATATGTTCAGACAAAAGAGCTTATTTGACCGCAAGTAAAATTTTTTGCGTTTTATTGATCAATTCGCCTACATGTTTAGCTATCTTACTGTTTAACCATCAGGCTTGTAATCTGGTTCACACTCTAACGGTTGGAGTGATGTTTTCTTCTTTATAAATTACCTTTATTCAATTAATATTCCTAAAAGTGATAGCCCCATAATCTGTACTTATTTACCTCTTCATTTATTTGTTCAATTTGCACTTGATGAATTTGTTGTGACAATCTGTATATATTTACAGTTTGGTACAATATGTTATTGCCTTAATTTTCCTTATACTACATTTTATGTTATGTTCTACATGCTTCTTGTGTTGCGTTCCTTGCCATTAGTTCTCTTTCCGTTGCTATGTTGCTTGTATGTTGATTGCGTTGTAGCGCAACGCTTGGAGAATTGGTCCCAGGTGGCTTATTGTGTTCTGTTCTCTCTTATTGCAGTTTCATTTGTGTATAATTTTCACCATTTTCCTATTTGAATCTCTCTATTTTATAACACCAGGATCTCAAGTTATCTAGTTGGTTCTGGACATATATATATATATTCTGTTATAACTTTAATATTATTCTTAGTATTACAGTTATTATTTTATTTGTATTTTTAGGAACATTTTCTTTCCTACCTTTTGCGCTATTTGCCATTTTCTTAGGTGAGTCACATACATTGCACTGGCTGAATATATGTGCCACATGAAAAAGTTAAGATAAAGCTCACTAGAACCCAGCCACTTTAACTCCGAGAAAGAGACCCGGTACCCATCGTGCAGAATTATGGGTGGGCCCCTGGGCCGGTCTGAACGAGTGGGGAAAATCTCGCCCTTACCCGGAAATATGTGCCATATATTGAACTAAAACTGCAACAGGATGTGGAGATATGAAAAATTTGTAAGTCTATTCACACATTACACAACCTGTATACATATTGTTAAGCATTTAACTTTTATGTGTAACTATTTTCGGTACTTTTTAAGCCTACAATTAAATACTAAAAATGGAAAGGTAATTTAGGTCAGGTATTCTTAAACACAGGTTCGCGACACAATTTTGATCGCCGAGAACTAGTTGACTGAAATGGCTCTCAAAATAAACCAGCAAAATGAAGGCTTAACTTTTTAAAACCAGTAGCAAACGATGTAGCAAATACTGTAATAATAGAAACTTAGCATTCTGACACATACTAGATTTATTTATGTGTTCCATATGATTCGTAAACACTGAAGATCTATGATATCCCTAAAGAATATTAACTTGTTTGTTCTTTGTAAAGGGCAAGACCTAAGGCGCTGTACAATATAATCTCGACGAACGTAAGTTTTGAGAGGGCTAAATCGGTGATGCTTAATGGACAGTGAGAAGCGTGCTGTTGTGTCATAAGGCCCATGATATTTACGATTTTTGTCTTTAAAAAAGTCTGAGAAACCGATGATTTTGGACCTTGCATATCTTGAATATCTTCCCACTATTGGAAGAATCCATACCTTAAAATAGAATCAAAATGTGTAACACAAATTGATTTTCGAGTGTTGATGTCATTGATATGGACCATCGACCTAATGGCGTAATATGCTTCATTGTTTTTCAACATGGTTCTTCCAATTTAAATGGCTATCAGTTTGTAAACCAAGAACATTTGTATTTACTGCCTCTTATATATTTTTTTGTATAACTAATACATAATATAAAGTGTGACGAATTGTTTGTTATAACTAGATTTAAGACCAGCTTATTAGCCAGAGACCATTTGATCTTGTGAAAAAGAAGTAATTTTACAATGAACAGAAATCTTCAGAATTTCTGCTTGAAATTATGACACTAGTGTCATCAGCAAATAATATTGTTTATGATATAGAATTTATTCTCAGAGGAAGGTCTTTTACATATATTATGACAAATTTCAGTACACCGCCTCTGGTATCATCACACCTATAGGTGTGATGATACCAGAGGCGGTGTACTGCAATTTTGACCTCCTTGATGATGAGCACATGTGCTCGAAACATGTAGAGGCATGAAATAAACTTATAGTAAAACAAAAATGTTGTGCATTAAGTTGTTTAATTACTGAGATAAATATACTGAGATGCACGGTCAGCAAAACGTCAAAACTAATGTTATGTTTGACAACATAACAGCTTTGAAGTCAAATTGAAAATGTTTAAAAGTGAACTGAATAAAGGCACTTATAAATATTTCCCAAACCCACAAAGCGTAAAACTGACCCTGAAATTCACAAAACTCCAGACATTCAGAGCCTTCAAATACAAATTTCAGTAGTCACTGACTCAAATTTGGAAAATTCCCTTCACAAAATGTCTAATTTCACATAATAGAAAACTGAATTTGTAAATGTTTCAAAGCATGTATAGGCTTATGTGAGTAATTCGGAGACGCGTTTGATTTACAGAGTGCTGTGCTACAAATCGGAAGGTCGCTGGTTCAATTCCATCTGGTGTCACACCATTGCCCTGGGGTCGACTCAGCCTCTAACAGAAATGAGTACCAGGCGTACTTACGCACCGGCCGCTTTTACCCCCAGGTAAAGGCGGCCGGTGCGTAAGGCTGACAACCTTACCACCATTCTGGGCCATTGTCACGTAGTCTGGGAATCTTAATTTCCTGGAACCATCTGAGCACCTCAGGCCTGTAATAGGAGTGATTTACCTGATTTAATTTACATAGCAGCTGAACTTGGTGGCAAACTTTTGTCAGTTTTAGATCTGAACTAGAGAGTAAAACGGCTAGTCGCTTAAAGGTTGAAAATTGACGAAAATTAATTTCTGAAAGTCTGGAATTCCATTCCTCTAATTGTGAGTTTTTTTTAAAAAGTGTAATAATTTACTTCCTCAAATCTAAATATGGGAGTAGCCTTAACGAAGAATTTATTGATACATGAAAATAGCGTGCAAAACAATTAAGCACTAAAACTAAAACTCCGTGGCCTTAGTCCGCACGCGAACTATACCGACAGAGCGGCCGCCGCCAGTCGGCGAAGTTAGTGCCAACTTTTGCGGATAGAGGGGTGTTACGTGGTCAGCGCAACGAGTCCCCACAACCGTTAATCTCTATTTTCTAGACCTGGAGCCGCTACTTTTTTCATTCAAGTAGCTCCTCAATTGACCTCACGAGGCTCACGAGGCTGAGTGGACCCCGTTCCAGACCCAGTACTACTCAGAAAATCTGGTAGCGCC
>Ga0123354_10018109_pt1 | contig 11042 bp, 4 predicted proteins | sample TergutLab28metaG_2_FD_97872 | JGI IMG/M metagenome (GOLD analysis project Ga0123354, IMG submission 97872) | Labiotermes labralis P4 segment gut microbial communities from Petit-Saut dam, French Guiana - Lab288 P4 | ecosystem: Host-associated > Arthropoda: Insects > Digestive system > Gut ... | reverse complement strand
ATTTTTGTATTACTCTTAATTTCATAACTTAAGTACGAATTTTTATTGCCTTGCCGTTACCTGAATTCGTAATTTTTTCACTTATATTTGAAATTTCGTCTATCGTATTTTATATTCCTGTTTGTTATTTCTGTCGCGCCGGTCCCGGTGGCCGCGCGGTCTAAGGCGTTGGTCTGCGGCCGCTCGCCTCCTGAGATCGTGGGTTCGAATCCTACAGGGGGCGTGGATGTTTGTCTGTTGTGAGTGTTGTGTGATGTCAGGTAGAGGTCTCTGAGACGGGCCGATCACTCGTCCAGAGGAGTCCTACCGACTGTAGTGCGTCGTTGTGTGTGATCTAGAAACCTCAGAAATGAGGAGGCCATGGCTCGCGTTTGTGCTGCAGCGCCAAAGGGTAAATATGTGCAGTTTGCTTGTAAATGTGTTACGAACGAAGATAAAATGAAGACAGAAGCAGTAAGGCGCCGCGTTCATATTATGTCTGTAAGTCACACGACGGTCACTTGGCTAATGATGGCGGGATACCATATTGCCAGTAAACCTAAGGACAATACTCGAGTGATCTGGGGTGTTATGTTGTGTCAACTGGTTAAGTAGTTACCACCGTTCCGGAGGACAATTGGGGATTCAACTTCAGGGTCACGTTGTTCAATAAGAATTCAAAGCTATCCGGTCCGCTTTAATTTTCCTCTCGTCTCAAACTGACAGGCATGGTTTGTTGAGCCCTGTTCCATACGGCGTGTCGGTCTTTTCCAGAACAGCTTCTTGCTATCACCCCTTTTTCGTTTGTTAGCTGGAAATGTGTAAAGGAGTTATGGCGAAGTACACCTGCTATAAAACAGGGACGTGATGCCAGCTGAAATTGGAAATTCTTGTTCTTTGTGTTATTTATTCAATGGCTGACTAGAGCTTTATGTACAGCAGCGAAGATAAGCAGACAGTACGTCTGTTATCGGAAGCACAGTTACACTTAGCCCTTTATTGCAGAATGTGGACATAATTACACTCACATTTATCGCCCACTATAATAAGAAGAACCCTGTTATTTTCCCCAACACATTTCACACATGTTTGATATGAATCTTACAAATACCAGCTATTAAAATGTAAAGGTACAGTTTTCCCGTTACAGGCCCGGTATGGCCCACACGGTGGGTAGAGGTATAGCTCTACTCTTTCTTGACCACGGTACTAGAAGAGGGTGAGTGGTCAGCAGCACGCCTCCGTCGCACTTAACCCCCCGGAAAGACACGGTATCCATTTTACAGTGTGGCCCAGAGGGTGGGTAGAGGTATAGCTCTACTTTTTCTTGACCACGGTACTAGAAGGGGGTGAGTGGTCAGCTCCACGCCCCAGCCGCTTCTACCCCCGGGAAAGACCCAGTACCCATTGTACAGGAGGCTGGGTGGACCCTAGGGCCGGTCTGGACGGGCGGAAATTATCTTCCCCACCGGGATTCGATCCCGGACCGATCAGCCCGTAGCTCAGTCGCTATACCGACTGAGCTACCCGGCACAGTAACTAACAGCTATTATTTTCCTACAAACAATAAATGATCAGTGTTTTACACTTACAAGATTGTGATATTAAACCTTTGCAATTTTTATATAAGAAATATTTAGAGTGAATAGTAGGAAGTTTGTTAAGAAGGAAAATTCGTGTTAGAGATGAATGGCTTTTTATTTCAGAGAAAGAGAAAAGAAAGAATACACTTCCTTAGGTTCCCAGCCTTCACTGGCTCGTCCTGATAAATACGAGTAATATTATGAATGTTTTGTGTGAAACGGGAATTGAATTTCGTCATAGGCTTCAAGATAGTCGATTATATGACAGAGGTCTGCTAAGACAGGACGCTGTGCAATTGTGCAGGTCAGAGCTGACACTGCGGGGAAAAGTATCTACGAACCTACTTGGTATTACTTGATAAGTTATCAGACAATAGAGAGTTTTGCACGTAACAGAGACGCGTGGTTTGCATTTTGTGATTCGCAACTACATTTTTATCCTATTTAGGTACATTTTCCTTCCGAAACGACAATATTTTAAATTGAACATTACACAATTAATCGTAGGGGAATATTTCATGACGTCACTAACCCTCGCCATTCAAACATCTGCAGTTTCGTACTATTCTTACCTGAAGGACGAGCGGGCTAAAATTGGGAACTTATAAAACTGATGCTGATTTTTTCCTTTATACCATAAATAACGAGTCTTTCATATATGCGATGGATTTTCCATCTTAACTAAAGTTCAAACATTCTCTCGTGTCTCTCCCAATCTTTCACATCTCAATTTTAAAACTTTTAAGCACCACATGAATATAGACGGGTAGAAGAATATCAGGACTAGATAAAGGCGAATGGTCACCTTCACGTTCCAGCCGCTTTGACCTCTGATAAATAGCCCGACCTCATTGGAGATAAGGCTGTGTGGGCAGGTCTGGGTTCATTGGGGAAAAAGTCTCTCGTTTGTGCAGAGAATCGACCATGATTCCTCGATCCTCCAAGCAGCAGACCAGCCGTTTATAAGGACTGAGCTACCCCGGCAGTCCTGTTGAACTCACACCATTCTGTGAAGTGTAGTGTGCAACACTAAAGGAAGCATTTTATATATTGCAGTTTATCACTTCTGTAAGACCGTACCTCACCGACGAGAAGCTTCCTTTACCGATTTATTTTCACACAGGGCCCACGCCTACATTTATCGATGGGAAGAAAAACACTTCACGCTTCATCAGAATATTGACGTTAAGGAGCAACCCCCCCCCCCCAGACTTGTTTTCTTGTGATAAATAAGGCAGAAACTTCTCACTTCCTCCATTTCAAGAATCAACCAAATTGAACCTTTTGTATAAACAGCGAAGAGACCGACTAAAGCCGACGTTGATATATTGCCTGTTTGACTCTTTTTGTTGCATTATTCTCATTTTTCCCTTGACACGCCATGATGTGGATATACTTCAAGCGAACCTACAATTTGCTACATTAATAACACGGACAAAGGACTGTCACAAGGCGGGTAGACGCTACATTACCTTTCAAATTTGACACCCAGCGCCAAGAAATTTGGCTTAAATTGTTAAGTGTTTGACTCAGAGCCTCGAATTTGAAATTGTCATTTTTAAATATCAACTATAACAGCGGGTTATTTGGATGTTTTCATGGTACTCCTCAGTCCCTGCAAGCAACGGCCACTACACTACTTTACAAATCCACCATGACTACTTCCTCCCACGTGTACAATGTCAAATTTCACTAGCCAATAATTTGACGTTTAATTTACAAATAAAAAATACTAAACAGATTTCTACGCCGATGTTACAAGGGGCCAATCGATAGGGTGGGGCGACAAAAATTACTTCGTCTGTATGCATAAGATAATCTATTATTGCTTTTATTAGAGCTTTGGCCTTGAAAGCGTGCGTGGTCGTTCTTTATCTTCGGCAGAAGTTTGTGCACAAAACATACAGACCCTGTCATGGGACTGTCACTTCAGACTCGTCGCCATTTGCAAGACGTGAGGTTTATAACAAGAGTAAAGTCAAATTCATGCACAGGTCTAATCCGTCAAAACACAACAAAATATAATATAATTAAATTGTCCTCATAAGTAAGTGCCGCACTTCAGCCCAGTACAGTTTTAACGCCACTGCACTGGTTGCTGTTGATAAACGTCCAATGGCACGAGTCCCCCTAATCCCGCTAAACCACTACCAAGGTCAAAGTAATACTTCTGAGTAACCAGTATTATGTGGTTGAAAATATCTTTGGCTAACAAATGGTTAGACCCGATTCAACATCCCTGCTACCACATACTGGAGAATCTTCTGCTACAGATTTACCTGTAGTTGTGTGTGTGGCCGTAATTACTTGGTGTCTCGTACTGAAAGGAAGGAACATCGTACGCAGGGGTTCAAGAACAGGGGGGCTGCGGGGAATATTTGGGCCTAAAGGAAGGGAAGAAGTGCGAGGTGGGCAGCACTGAATAAAGCTGTGTGTCATTATTTTTATTTTGCATCACATATTTTTTGACTGTCGGGTTACCAAATCAAGGAGAATTATGGGGGAGGGGGGGCATGGAAAGGGCAAGGAAAAAATTACAGACGCATGCAAAACCTTACTCGAGAAATTAAAGGGAAAGAGAATTCCTAGACTTGTCCGGATTGGATCCATTTGGTTGAAAACAGGGACCAGCGGAGGGATTTTGTGACAAGGAAGACCAACTTCCTTATTTCATAAATTGTTAGTAATATTTTGACTAGTTTCTCAATTAGTACCTTCCAATAAGCTATGTAATAAAAATGCAATTAATTCCTAATGTCTCACATATCAAATCTTCAAATCTGAGGACTGGTTAAGACTAAAAAGAGCGAGAAGCACTGTATTTAACGTGCTGTAAGCCACAAGTTCATTCCTCTGGCTGTTCTCAGGTAATGCGCACTCCTGTTCACCGGGGTGCTGATAAGTCCTTAGCCCGACCAGGAAGGAAACAAGCTCGGAAACATGTCAGGGACGCGCGCGACTTCAACAACATCGAGACGCGAGCTGTCATCAAGTTTTTTTTTTCTGCAAGGCAAGGCGCCGAAGGAAATACGCCATTCTGACAGAAACATTAGCTTGTTTCCTTCCTGGCCGGTCTAAGGACTTATCAGCACTCCTATATATTAGTAATGGCAGGCCGGAGGCAAGGTAAAGCTCCACATAGCACATAATGTATGGTGATGGGTTGTGGAGTGTTTGAGTATAAAGAATGTCTGGGCTAAATTTGATTTTCGTATTTTGAGGGCTCCATTATGTAGACATCCTTATAACGCTAGGAAGGACCGTGTTTGGGCGGAAATTTTTGAGTTCATGCTGGGAAGTCTGCATAAAAAGCACGCAGTGCAATGTCGAATTTGGGTGCGAACTTTGAATTTGCTCTAAGGCCGAGAAAAACCACGTAAAATTTTGATTGAATTGGCTGGTCCCAGGGCCTTCCGGATACATCATAATCTATAACCAGCCATATGGCCTTCCAATAAACGAATTGTAGGGACAGTTCCTACGGCATTTGAAATTTCTTCAAGACTGGCATTCAATCGATATTGTACACACAACTTCAGCTCTGACTTCCCAGAGAACACAATCCATGTTCATTATTACTTCGAAAATCGTACGAAACACAAAAGCACTTTGTGTGCAACAATGCAGGGCTTTTGTGGGTTCAGTCAGCTGGTACACATAATGGCCACTGGGCTTTAAAAAGCTTATGACAAAAAAAAAGCTTGTCGAGGACGACTCAAGCAGCTTCAGACACGGCATGTATAATTGCATGTAGAAAAGCTGTTTTTCTCTCTCAGTCACGAAATATTTTCGCTATAATCCTCCACCCAACCGACTATTACGCCACCATCTCCATTCCTGTGCAAATAAGCTGCTAACAGGATGGGGTGGCGAGGGAAGAGTGTGGCATGACGGTTTGTACAGCAGAGGGTATAATCACCTTAGGGACTCCACGCTCTGTCAGTGCACCACCATTACTGCAGGCTCTGCCGCCGATGCTGCTTACCCAAATTCAGACTCAATACAACGAGATATGTAACACGTTGCAGCCGATCATTTTTAGTATAGTTGTTTCTTAGGATTGCTGGCATCAGTTACGGACTGTCCATAGCAACGCGTTGTAAGGTAATCTGTCAGCGTATATTCGGGACCGTTGGTGATAGGTAGGAGGGGAGAGATTTAAATGAGAAAACGTCAGCAGCTGATAACGGAAGCTAGCAATCCAGTGCGAATTCAGTTGCGTACGGGAGTGGTGTAAGTAGGAGTACAGAGAAGTGACTGTGTTAGTTACCTAGAAATAATCTAGTTGTTTTACTGGATATAGCGCTCCATTATATTATATCAAGAATAAATTGAGTAAATAAAACAACAAGTAAAATAGAAATAATTAAAACTATATGTGATTTCGGTGAACCACACCCGTTTCCCGAAAGAGGATCACCTACCGGACTGAGTGCGTCGTGACAGCAAAGTTACGAAGGATGATGGTGCAGAACCTTCAGAGCACACAGCTGTGACTACATGCCGCCTGTCTTAGCCTTAAACAGTTCTGTGCTTTGTTTATCACACAAGTATTTCTTTCCCCACGTAACTTTAAACTTTGTAGTAGGAAAGCGGAGTGTTTTTAAAGCTTAAGCTGAATTTTTAATTACGAGGGAGAGTCAAATGAAGACCTTAAAAGTGCGACAAAAATTCGAACCACAGCTCGATTGTAAGTTGACAACAATGATACTCATAGTTTGAAGAGTGCCGACAAGTGCAGTACGAGACTACATAGAAAAAGGGAGTCATTGTGTATTTTGTGTTCAATAGATTACGAGATAAAACATATTTAAGGTTTTCATGTGACTCACACTCGTACATTGCAAACGAATTTCGACCTCAGTGTGCAGTCACCGTTACTTCAGATTTCCGTTCAGCTCAAATCCACCATGTCAGCTCACGAGGTTAGCTGTTTGATCTGTATTCAGGAGATACCAGGATAGAATTTCGGCTGGGTCACCGACTAACGTTAAATCCTACTGGTAAATTTTAGGTTAGGACCTTGAATCCGGTAAGACCCCTTTCTTGCACGTCCATTTGGTATCGTTATTGGCTGTCACTCAGCAGCTCGACATGACACAGTCGGATTCAGGTTTATTGGCAGAGTCGTTAAAACGCTGACTGTAAGTAAAAAAGTGACTGTCGATATTTACATAAACGCTGAGTTATCTGAGACATGCATTCTGGTGGAACTACAATTCTGCCTGTTGTTTTGTATAGGTCGAAAACTTAGTCGCTCGTATTGAGAAAGAAACGTAGACTGAAGGTGTTTGAGAATAGGATACTAAGAAGGAACTTTGGGCTTAAGAAGGACGAGATAACAGGGGAGTGGGTAAAACTCCATAATGCGGAGCTTTATGATCTCCACTTCTCACCAAATATCATTCGGGTGATCAATTCAAGAAGAACTGGATGGGCGAGCCATGTGGTATGTATGGAGGACAGGAGAAGTCCATACTGAGGGAAAGACGCCACTTGGAAGACCTAGGGATATGTGGGAGGATTATATTAAAATGTATCTTCAAGAAGTTGAAGGGGTACGGACTGGAGCGACCTGGCTCAGAATAGGAACAGGTGGCGAACTCCTGCGAATGCGGTATTGAATCTTTGGGTTCCATAAAATGCGGGAATTTATTGACTATCTGAAGAACTGTTAGCTTCTCAGGAAGGACTCTGTACCATGGACTTTTAGTTAATTAGTATTCTGGTAGGTAACCACCGACACCTCTTAGAATTTGTTGACGGAGACGGTACTATCATCCGAAACAATGGTAACCACCTAAAGAACAACACAACGTCATATTTTTGCTCGGTTTCAGAACTGCATATTCTAACCATTTGCCCCGGCGGTTTAGCACGGCCTTCGGAGGCAGTTGTGTGCATGGCAACTTGTATTGAATGGGATCACAGAATTAGACATCAGGGATGGGTGAAAGACGGGAGAGTCTGTACCTGAATATACCTGATAAGGCAGCCATCAGCCACCGAAAGTTACAATAGACTAGTGTGTGTGTGTGGTGTGTGTGTGCGTGCGTATGTGTGAAACATACAATCGCAACCAAGGTCACTTAGAGGGTATTTAGCACCAACGAGGTTTCTGGGACTCATTTTGCTTACGAATCACAATGTGAAGACATGAAACGTCCGGAACTTTCCACATTAGAAGTTCAGGTTTAATGCACTGCTGTAATCACGTTCTAATTATACGAACTGTTACAGTCTGTAAATATGCTTGCTTATTACGTCACAGTTATGATGTTACTTGAAGCACTGCCACGATAGAATAAACTGAATTCGAGGTTTTTAATATTTTAATTTCAATTCACTGATGTATGAGATTAATTAATATCTCGCGCATAAGCTAACCACATAGGTTGTGTACATCGATAAATCTGCAACATCCCTGAAGATGGCCTAGAATTGTGGCCGAAACATGTCGGAGCAAAATATAATTAAAAAGAAATATGAATATTGTGCACCAGGTTGGTAATATACATTGTATTGTATATAATGGGGACCGCTGTAGCACAGTGGTTAAGGTGCTGTGCTACAAATCGGAAGGTCTCTGGTTCGATCCCAGTTGGTGTCAGTGAATTTTTCATTGTGGCCCTGGGGTCGACTCAGCCTCTAACAGAAATGAGTACCAGGAGCATTTCCTGGGGGTAAAGGCGGCCGGTGCGTAAGGCTGACAACCTAACCACCATCCTGTGCCGTTGTCACGAAATCTGGGAACCTTAACTTCCTGGAACCCCCTGGGCCACTCCAGGCCTGTAACGGGACTGCTTTACCTTTACCTTTACACTTATGTTTCGTAAAACTTTGGCAGTTAATTCTTCTAAATTTAATTGTAAAATGTAAACTCACAGAATATCTGACCTATTGATTTAAACCATTCAGGCCAAAATCACTACTCCCAACATGACTTAATGCACACATTTCCAGTCCCAGTAGTGTCTTCTTCTAAAAGTTATGTTTGGATAACCTATGTGTAATACAACAATAAAGGAGAGATATTTTTGTTTGTTTGCCTGCTCGAATCACGTGTTTATAATAACACAGTTCGCATTACATCAACAAAGTTTCGATTCTCTACCACAATATGTAACAATTTTCCTAATGTCATTAGTCGAATTACCTTCATAGCAGTGCGTGATATGTTTGCTGTTAGCTGCGAACTGCACCTTTTATACAATTACAGGACAGACAGACAAACGGACTGTGCAAACAAGAGCTGTTCATAACAGCCGTAGTATGAACCAACAGAAATTTTAAAGGGATTATCTGACAAAATTACCAATCCATCCATGACATCCACTGATCCATTCTTATGTACTGACTATAGCCCACAATTTGAAGAAGCGTAAAAAATCGCATTTTTAACGAAATATGCACGTCATTAGCTTGAATATGGGAACCATTCGACTACTTCATGATGATATCATTTATAACAATTACTGATTTCTTTGTTGCGTACTCTTAACAACATCAGTACCCTGTAGCGTGAGGACACGGAACGACAGAATACCAACACTTCTACACAGGGTGTTTCAGGAGGAATCTGCCACACTTTGGGAGTATGTTTCTCGTGTGAATTTACATCCATACAACCACACGTACCTACATGCAAAGTTGAAAGGTTACGGAGATAATGACGCGAAAAAAAATGAGGTCTTTAAATGTGGTCATTCTTGCAGTTCTACCTACTCCACTCGTTTCACGTGCTGTATTATTGCCACACTGCTCAGGTCTGTCGCTGGGCCGACAGCTAAGCCAAGGCATACGGAGGCGAGTGTGCTATGTAAAGCACTTGTAACGCCTCGGACAACTTTTATAAAAATAGTGAGAACTTTCTTGATTAATTCATGTCTGTATGTCATTCATATCTCAAATGTCAAGTACAGATGTTAACATTAAAGAAGACTGTAACAGACTTCAATGCTGCTGACCACTCACCCCCTTCTAGTGCCGCGGTCATGGAAGAGTAGAGCTATAACTCTACACACCCTCTGGGCCACACCGGGCCTGTAACGGGATCACTTTACCTAAATTTTGAAACCCTCTAGGATCGCAGAGTTGAGTCCCGGAAAATAGAGAGGATGATTTAACATTGTACATTTTCCTTGCAACTGGATTACGAACACAATATTTATTACCAACTTGTTGCGCGGTGTATTTGTTATTAATTATTGCTCCGACATGTTTCGACTAAAGCTATTAGTCATCTACAGGGAGCTCTCAAATTTATCGATGCGTGCAACGTATGGGGTCAACGTTTGTGGCAGAAGTTCTACATATATGAGGGAAAGTCAACTGAAAACTTTTAAAGTGCGATAAAAATTCGAACCACAGCTCGGTTGTCTGTAAGTTGACAACAGTGGTACTCATGGTTTGAAGAGTGGCCGACAGGTGGCAGGAAGATGCAGGAATGCAACACGACGGCGCAGTAGTAGTGTTAATATGGCGGCCCCCGCTTGCAACATGCATTTCAAGGTTTTTATGTGACTCAGCCTCGTAAATTTAAATTATAATTAACATATGAAAATTCTTAAAATCAGTTTATGGTTAAATGAACTGTTCTGATTAGACATTGACGGAATCAAATTTCAGGTACTTCGTTTTGGGGCTATTGGCTATAGGCCATATTGTTATACCGCTACTCGGTACATTTTTTCTTTAATTGCCCGAACACGAAGTACCTGAGACTTGATTAAAACACACGTTTCAATACATCAGATTTAAAACAATATGTATTTTATTTGACCATAAACTGGGTCTAATATTTTAATATCTTAATTATAATTTATATGTAGAATCTCTGTTACATACGTTGACGTCGATAAACTTGCGACCTACCTGAAAACTGTCAAGAGCTGCGGCCGAAACATATCGATGCAATGATTAATAACAAATAGTAACATTGTGCAACAAATTGGTGATAAACACTGTGGAGAGAAGATGATATTTTCCTGTTTCTCGAACGCATGTGTCACACCATATAGGCATGCACACTTGTTGGCGTAGAACTGTTCAAAAACCCACCGTCGACGGTAACATTTAATTTTATGCTTTAGATAGTTACGAATTGTTAAAAAAATTGGTTGTTTTTTAAAATTCTTCACTAGCCTCACAGTGAGCCCCAACGAGACTTTTGTTGTTTATGTGGCGTACATGGTAGGATAATATTAAGATTGATCTTAATAAGATGGGAGGGAGTGTACTAAATTCATCTGACTCAGGAAAAGAAAAGATGATGATTTGTTAAGAATATTTTAATTAAAAATCAGGCCCCATAAAGTAGGGAAATTTCTTGGCTAGGCAAGGAGGTAATATTTTCTTATGATATCTTGTACGTTTAGTCAATTAATTAGTCATTTGCAATCAAGTGAAACTTTAACACTGTAATTATTACCAGTAGCATTGCGTCACAAAACTTTTCCACACCTCTACCACAAGTCTATT
>Ga0123354_10018108_pt1 | contig 11042 bp, 6 predicted proteins | sample TergutLab28metaG_2_FD_97872 | JGI IMG/M metagenome (GOLD analysis project Ga0123354, IMG submission 97872) | Labiotermes labralis P4 segment gut microbial communities from Petit-Saut dam, French Guiana - Lab288 P4 | ecosystem: Host-associated > Arthropoda: Insects > Digestive system > Gut ... | reverse complement strand
CTGACCACGTAACACCCCTCTATCCGCAAAAGTTGGCACTAACTTCGCCGACCGGCGGCGGCCGCTCTGTCGGTATAGTTCGCGTGCGGACTAAGGCCACGGAGTTTAGTTTTAGTTTTTAGTAGTAGTAGTAGTATTGCTGCTTTGCTGCTGCTGCTAGCATGTCCGTGCAGAAGAGTCTTAAATGAATAGTCTGTTTTCCTCACATTCCAGCACAGGATGTGGTGTCAGCTGACACGCAACTTCACAGCGTTTTCCTATACGAGTTTCCTCCGATAGCTGGGACTTTCCGCTGTTAATGTAACTACAAAGAATTTATTTGGACTCTAACCCATGTATATGACAGCAAAATTAGCAGTGGTTCTGAGATTTCCTTGCTAAAGGACATACCTATCTGCCTTTCATTCAGAGTTAGCGGACTACAGCTCTTCGTATGTGGACGTTTGAACTGCATTGTTAGAATATATTATTGTTGTTATTATTACTACTATACTACTACTACTACATCTGATCACGTGATTACGTCAAAGCCTCGTACACGAGCTACTGAAGTAACCACCAAGACATGCGCGTGTACTGTACAGTCCTTGTACCAAAAGGCGGAGTGGTGCAGGGTGACCAAAGCTTTTCTGTACCCCCCCCCCCCTCAAAGTGTATCGCAGCGTATCAGACCACAGACTACCGTTACTGCCGCTAATACTCTAAAGAGCCACGCGAGAGACCTCTGCTACGTGACGAGAGGGCTCTCCCAAAATTTGCACCTAAACGCTGTTTTGCGTTCCGCAAGCGCTTGAACTGTGTGCATCTGTTAAAGAAGAAGACAAAGCCGTCTCTCTGCCTAATTAAGCATCACGCTATTAAGGCAAATGGGGGAGTGGAGGTATAGCTCCATTAATTCGTATGTGGGTTGTCAGATTCACGCCCAAGCCGCTTTAACTTCGGAGAAATAGCTCGTGTGTCTATAGCTGGAGCCCCTTCCGGGATTCGACCGACGCAGCTGTTCAATGCAAGGCTGTTCGGTCTCACCCAACATCGAACATGAAATGTGAGATGACTGTTAACAGGTGTTCGCTCTTTTGGGCTGGTACGCACCGTATGTTAATAATCGTTTGCCGACGTTTCGGGAGAGCTTATCGGTCCCATTTTCAAGGGTCACGCAGTCCAGGAAGAATGCCGGGAACAGGTGGCAGTGAGCTTGTGCAGGGCGTGGTGTGAATTATGTAACATCTGCGAAGATCGACGTCCTCACCCACATAACGGCGAAAGTCTGACATCTCGCATGAATATTAATACTTTGAAGACTAACATTCATCCAAACGATCTAAGAACCTCAGTTTACCGCACAGAAGATAGTCCGTGTCCGTTACAACGACTTCATTAAACGCTGTTTTAGGAGTAACGCTGTTTATTGTCAGTCACAGTAAACTGTGTGATTAGACATGCTTAGTTAATGTTACAGCATGTGGTACTTAACTGAGCTTGAAACAGTTCATATCGAATTTGAACAGAAGTGGAGGAATAGTATTTGGCGTCCTCGGGAACAACAGCAGGGTGTCTCTTGTGAAGTTCATGACGTAACTATGAAGGTATTCCTAGTTTTTACGGCAGGTTTATTATCGTGTACACCAAGGTCCGTAACTCGACCGTATCCTGAGCCAAATTAAACCAGATCATACACTCTTTACGACCTATTTTAATATTATCTCCTCACTATATTTTTCAAGCAGTCACATCTCTTTTGGTGTTCGGACAAAAGTTTTATACCTATTTTTCGTCTTTTCCATAAACTGATTTCCAGTCAAAATTCCATCTTTGTTGGTTCTTGTACTTATTTAATGACATTTTGTTACGTCATGTGGTTTTAAAGGGGAAACTGCAGGATTCTTATAAATTATGCTTTCGGGAGTATATGAAGGAACTTTTTGTGAACTCTCTGAAACTGCTATCCCCACATGTACAATGGAGTTACCGAGGAAAATGTGAATATTATTTTTCAGTATATAAAGTACCACGATCTGCATTTGTAGTAGGGACCTTCCGAATACAAAGCATGTGTTTCATCCCACGTCATAACTCTCGGAACAATATATTGAACACGTAATATCACTTTATCGATATTCATGAATAACACGGAAACTGGTTAAATAGACAAGAGTATGTAGACAGTAAACAGATATGCAAATGCGGGCACTTAGTAGTGTGTTTAGCTGGCTGGCCTCAGTGTCGATAGGTTTGAAGGTTATGTTTCCCGCATGTTGCTGCAAGGCCAGTTTACGCCAGCTGGAATGTATCCGGGTACCCATATGCTAGGGTCTCGGTACAATTGTCCGAGTACTAACCAAGACAATGGGAGCCCTGGCAACGTATAGGACAACAAAACCCTAACCCCACGTAACGCTATCGCGTACCGCTTATATTTCACTACAGGAATCACAATTGCCTGTGATCACTGTACGACCTCCCGCATCGCAGTCCCGGGATCAGTTCCATCTTATACCATGAAATAGGATCATTTTCAGGAATGGCTTTTTAGTCTCATCTACAACGTTATATCGCCGTGCAGTATGTCATCAGGAGTTCGTCAGAGTGTTCCACAGTCGTTCGATACCTTTCGGAATGTGATGCCGTGTAGGCTGGTAATTGTTTATCAACGTTTCGGAGAAATATGCCGCCTCCTTCTGAACACATAACATGTAGACACGCCATTCGTCCGGAACATTGGTAATCACAAGATAACGCAACGTCACAACCAAAAAGATTGTAGCCTTAAAGTTCATTTTTGTGAGAATCCCTGAGCTCATAATACAATTTTTCTGTTGGGCTTTCGAACTGCATGCGCTCAGTCTTTCACACACAACTTGGTGGAAGGGAGGTTAACATTTCGTATAATATGAATAATGTGGCTGACAGGTAAAATGTGGTGACAGGCCGCTCTCTTCTACACAGAGGTCGATTGAAAACCGAACCCAGCTGCACGACAAGCGTAAGCCTTGCATTTCTTCATGTAACGTTAGAGTGGGTGTTTGAAATTACCTCCTAGTGCACTCTGGTAGGTTCTACAACTGGTGAACAGGTTACTAAATACTGTTTGAAGTTCTTGTCTGTAAATTGCCGAAATTGCACGCCTGATGAGATGGCCGCTTCATGACTGACACGCCGCCAGTCTTACTGTTGACGTACGGTTACGTTTAAGCACTTTCGTTACAGAATCCATTTTAATCTGTTGTGTGACAGATATTTGAAATGAAAGTCATGCAAATATATTTTATTAGAAAGTATACAGTACAGTTTAATACAGAGGATTTTTATTATGGAAAACCTATATAAAGAACTAGTATAAAAGTGTCGTAGGTAATCTAGAATACGGTTGTCCAGTGCTTCAGTTACTTCGAAATCAAGCAGGGCTGAGAGTTGATGGAGCGTATTTCCAACACACACACACACACACAAACACACACACACACACACACACACTGAGTTACAGAGTGATCAAAAAGTATCTGTGCACCTGATGATTACAATACAGAAAGCAGATGCGCAGAGACTTTTTGATCACCCTGTATATATATATATATATATATATATATATATATATATATATATATATATATATGTGTGTGTGTGTGTGTGTGTGTGTGTATAACGTACCGGTATGTTATATGCGGAAATGTAGAGCCGTTAAGTCTCTGGGCGTGTGTTCAACTGGACTTCCTGTTATGACTGTCAAGCTTTTTACCTTTACGACAGAAATAGTGGAAAATATCCCACAACAGATGCAGAATCTTCCTTGATAAGTAGGTAGTAAATTAACCAGTCAAGGGATTCCAGTAAGCCAAATGTTAAGAAAATCCCAATATTTGACTGTGTTCTGAGCCAGTACAGTTCACGCGATATTTTATTTCCTCGGCGCTAAAATTTGACGATTCTGGTCTTCTGTGATGTTACGCTGTGTTTCGGCGCAAGTAGAACCCGACGTTGCAGGAAAAGTAGGGTCCTCATCTCTGATAACTACTCAATCCGTGGAAGATAAAGGCACCACATTACTTCGAAACGTCGTGGTCTGCTAACACCGCAACACAGTGTAACACCCCAGAAGACCAAAATTCCCTACCTAAAGCGGTCTGCATCTTCATTCCTTTTCATAGATCTCTGTTAATATTATTCTCCCACCTACATATCTCGCACCTGTCCCAGGTCTTCCGATGAGATTCCCTGGCCTGAATTTCGTATGTACTAAAGTAAGTCAGAAAATAAGTTTAGAGTGCCTATATTTTGGGTTTCTTCTCAGACTTAACCGGACTGCTACCTCTCAAGTTTTCCACATAATTCTCGCTACAACTGAGGCACGTAAGTTGGACGAGCAGTTCTGTTTGCTGTTGATACAGGTCACTGTCCTGTGACAACAGCCATCCTGTCACAATATCTTGCAGCTGGCCATCATCTTTCAGTTTGTGGGTGGCAAGATTTAGATTTGTAGCTGACAATATTTCAGCAGCTCGGCGACGAATTCCGGTGGTATAGTCACGATCATTGTAGGTTACTTCGCTACGAAATTTTCAGCCACGTTATTTTATGATCGCCTTTCGCATTTTTCCTATATCCCATGCGTGCTACAGGTCCTATATCTGGTGTATCTCACTCTCACTCTATTTGATATAGTTCAAAGGTGCAAAATTGTCACATCCTTTTCCATGGGGTCAAACGCTTTTCTGTTCTGTGCGGAATATAACCTGCTGAAATGTGACGTGAAATGCAGACTGCTGTTTGAAATGCTGCCGCGGACCCACGTCGTTGTCATCTCGAAAGCCGTGTCAAAAGATTCCGTACGTACATAAACTGGATGCGTTAATCAAAAACGGCCCCATCTGAACTGTTGCTGACTGTAACGGAACGAAGGAAAGGCGCAGAAGGCCACCATCTCGGAAGTCATTACGTGAAAATTTGATGTGACGTTAGTCTGTGTGGGCGGTAGTTTCTGGTCTTGTTGCCTGGAACCGAGCTGCGGGCTTCTGTCGTCGTAATTCCAGTTGAGTTGTGCAATGCGAGTGACTGGAGATAAAATGGTTTATATTATATGCAGTTGCTTGTCTCAGGTCAGTGTCTCTCAGTATACCACATAACGGTACTCTTCAGCATATCACGGTAAAAAATTTCAGACATAAACCCGTGTCCGTATGTGTACACATGTGCAAATATATTCTAAGTTTTGTACAGACGGCCTGAGGATGATCATGTAGTTACCAAGATAAAATTAAATAATGTATTTTTGTGTTGTCTGAAACCAAAAACTATTCTGTGGTCTTTTCATAAATGACAAGTCTGGGCAACAAAAGTATACAGATACGAAACGCTGAAATTAAAGGACTTTTGAAAAGGGTAATGTGGAGAATACATAGAAGACAAAATAGACATAGATATTCCTGTGCTTAATTAAGCACCATGCCGTGAACCCGTAGGCGGGGTGCCGGTACAGCTCCAGGCATTATTAATCTCGGCACTAGATGTAGTTGAGTGGTTCGGTTTTTGGGCCCGGCCTCGCTACATGAGAGGGAAAGAAACTGGTTAGACCCCCGAACAGATGTGGACGATGTGAAGAACAGAGAAGTCTATTGCCCCCCACAAGAAATCGAACCCCAGCTTCTCGGTCGCCCAGCTGATAACCTGGTGATACGCTCCCTCCTTCACGGAGAAGCGGGGGGTGGGGTGCGGAAGTTCGACCGCCCTTGCTTCTTACGTCGCATTTCGGGAGGGGTAACGGTCGGTGAACCATACCTGTACTCCCCACTGGACCTTCGTGGTCACTTCTAGGGTGAACTTCACCTTTACCCTTTACAGTCGGTGAAGGAAGGAACACAGATTCGCGATGATAATAACTTTTTGAAAGTCTAATAAAAATTCACCAATGCCACAGCAGATGCTAAAATTGTTGCCCTCCTGACCGGATGCACTCTCTATACCTGCGGAACATGTTGTTAACTCTCTGGTGTTCTTCCGCGGAAACTGTTGAAATCTCCCGGCATTTATTGTTTCTACGTTCTTCCAGAGTGTGGAGACTGGTTTTATACGCTTCATCTTTTAAATTAATCCACAAATTAAAGTTACAGGGATTTAAACCAGGGGAACATGGGGGCTAAAGACCTTGCCTAACTGACGTGGCCATCAGGGGAAGAACTCCAAAGTTAACAAGAACGTATTCCACAGGTATGCTTAATGCATTCAGTTAGGAGAACAAAAATTTCGGCATCTACTGTGGCACTGGTGAGTACTTATTACAATTTCTGAGGGTTGTTATCACTGCGAATCCTTGTCTAGTTGTCTTTGCCTACTGCTATCCCTCCTGAAACGCGTCAGACGACGCGAGGTCGGCCTATGGTCCGCCCGCCACATGTGGGTCAAGTAGGAAATGGTTCATCTACTATAAATATAAATAATAATGTAACTTTAATGTAATGTAATGTAATTTTAGAATGAATCTTAACGAAATAAGGAATGCGAATATACTCTTAGAGTGGATTCTTTTGTCTCTAGGTAGGAGGGTCTGGTGGTTGGCTGTTTTAAATAGAACCTGTTATGGTTAAAATAGTATGAAAATACAGAGTAAATTATTTTATTGTTGATATAATTGTTGCACCCACACTTCGACGTTTCATTCTTTCTCCAAATGAAGTAAGTTCTGGAGCCAGATTGCCGGGGTTCTGTACACGCTGTGAATGAATACGCTTTTTTTTAAGGTTGTCCAACCAAAGGTTATAAGTTTTAACTTTTCTCCTGCATTCTGCATGCTCACCAAACTCATCATCCTTCATTTAATCACTGTACTAATATTTGGCGGGGAGTGAAAATCGTAAAGTTCACCGTTATGTAATTTTCGCCCTCATTCTGTTACTTCTTCTTATGTCCAAATATTGTCCCTAGCAACATTTCCTCCTACACAGTGTGTGATCCTCCTTAAATTTGAGAGATAAAATTTTCCATTCATACAAAACAACAGTCACAAATGTAGATACTGTATAGTTGACATAGGCCTACAGATATTTAGAGAGCTGATAGAAAGATGAAAGATTTTGAGCAGTTTAAAAAGAAGCAGCAGCCTGAAGCCTATGACATTACAAAATAGTGCCGCTAAAGATCTTTTTATGCACACTAGAAACTAATATCAATTTATAAACAAGTATTTAAATAGAAAATGTTTCTGTACAACATTCTTGGCCGACACTGATTTGCTGGTTGAGAAGCACTCATTGCATAGCAAGCATGGATGAGAACCATAAGTCAATATTCAAGTAATAAAAGGTAAAAAGGTAAAGTGATCCCGTTACAGGCCCGGTGTGGCCCAGAGGGTGGGCAGAGGTATAGCTCTACTCTTCCATGACAGCGGCACTAGAAGGGGGTGAGTGGTCAGCAGCACGACCCGGCCGCACTTTATCCCCGGGAAAGACCCGGTACCCATTTTACAGGAGGCTGGGTGGGCTCCAGGGCCGGTCTGGACGGGCGGAAAATCTCGCCCCCACCGTGATTCGATCCCGGACCGTCCAGCCCGTAGTCAGTCTCTATACCAACTGAGTTATCCGGTCCATAATATTCCTATACTGCTAGGTAAAATACACAGGTCCTGAAGGGCTGCAGGAGGTTGAGGCTTCTAGAATTTCTGTACTGCCGGCACATGGAGGTGGCAAGGTTGTCAGCAAAACGCACCTGCCGCCTTTACCTCCCATGAGATACGCCTGGTACTCATTTTTGTTAGAGGCTTAGTCGACCCCATCTGGAATCGAAACCGCGACCTTCCGGTTTGTGGCGAAGTTCCTCAACTAACTGCACCACCTCGTGCCCCCATTCTCTTACTATTGTTCTCAGAAAATGCATATTTTCTGATTCTGTTCTTCTTTTTTTAAAAAAAAATAAATGCATAATAATTAAATATATGTATGTATATATATATATACATATATATATATATATATCAGTAACTAAATATGTAAGAAAATGTTGAAAACAGCTATTTTTACCGTACATTCAGATATATAATCCCACTTTTTTATATTTCCTGTTACTTAAAATATTCGATTTTTGCATTACGTAAGTGTAGCGTGTGAAAAGAGAGGAACTGACGAAGGTTGGATAAAAAACAGCATTGTTCTCAATATCACGTTTCCACGATCTACAAAAAAGTTTTCAAAATAAATGCTTACGAGACCGACTAAGAAGCAGAACTATAAACACAGAACATGCACATCTTGTCTGCAGTTTATATTAGTGTCATGAGCACAAAGAAATTCATACACCTTTGTTTTGGCACAGGGGATATTTCCGAACAGAACAAGTTGCTAACATGCCGTGTACTAGTAACACCTCGTAAAAACCAATTAGTCGTGCAGACAGTAAATTAACGTCTCAAGCAATCCACACACGTTCGAGCATCTCTTCAAGGTGATATTTCTTCTTGCATAGACACACGTCATCGTTGAGTGACTTCACATTGGCCAGTTGGCGACAAGTATCTACATCTGCTTCTGTGTCTCGAAAAACAATCACGTAAGGGGTTTTGTATGGTTGTGAAACTTGGACAATTCCTCTCAGAGAAAAACACAGTTTGCAAGTGTAATTTAGAATAAAATGCGTTTGCTCCTAATGGGTACGGAAAAGTTACGAAAGTAACAGGCTACACAGCGAGGAGCTTCGTGATATTGACACATCTTGTGAAGGGCATTACGGTGGCTGGGCATGCCGTTCTGTTGGGTAAAAAGGGAGGCGTACAGAATTTTGAGAGAACTTTGCTGTTCTGTGGTAAGCGGAATATCCAAAATTCTAACTGGGCCCAGTGTGAAATTTTATGTAGTTTTTCCCAGCCATTTCATAAAATAATGCGATAGTGGGCTACACTGAAAACATTCATGATTACTTCCTCCTGCCTCCTTTCCAGTCTCTTACTGGCAAACTTATCCTTCGACACTCTATAACCTACACGATATTGGTATACGGAAGCTTACTAAATTCACTAATTACGCAGATGAACCTGAGTTTTAGTTAAATATCCAGTCCGTACCGCACAGTAAACACTCTGAATCTTGGCTATACAAACCAATCAGTTTATGCTGCGTAGGGAAATAACAGAAAATTGTTCTGAGATCCATTTAAAACCCAAATTAACTCTGTGAGTGGAATGCAGAATTTATGGACGTTAAACTGGTGGTGCAAGAGGATTAGAAGAGCCAATAATCATATATACATTATTGAAATCTTTAGTGTTGAAACACGTTGAAAAGCAGTCATTTGAACGATTGACAAAGACGTGAGTGCGTAATGTAGGTGGGTATTAGAAAAGTAAGTTCACAGGAAATACTGTAGGTAATGTCCAGTAGGTTTACAGGCTGTACCGCAGTTACAGGCTGTGCTGCAGGCCACGTCCGTTAGGTTTACAGGCTGTACTGCAGGCCACGTCCATTAGTTTTACAGGCTGTAATACAGGCCACGTCCATTAGGTTTATTGGCTTATTACAGGCCAGGTCCATTAGGTTTACAGGCTGTACTGCAGGCCACTTCCATTAGGTTTATAGGCTGTACTGCAGGCCACGTCCAGTAGGTTTACAGGCTGTACTGCAGGCCACGTCCGTTAGGTTTACAGGCTGTACTGCAGGCCATGTCCATTAGGTTTACAGGTTGTACTGCAGGCCACGTCCGTTAGGTCTACAGGCTGTACTGCAGTTACAGGCTGTACTGCAGGCCACGTCCATTAGGTTTACAGGCTGTACTGCAGGCCCTTTCCATCAGTACCGTTTCATATCAGCAGTGATGAAACCTTGAATTTGTTCCAAACTGGTTTGTTATTTCTTAAGTTAGTTGCTATTTACTTAGTCTGTGAAGGTAAAATATTTCCTATGCAGGTCATAAAGGCGGGATTGGAGATTACTTGTTTGGGTACAGGTTCGCTGATATCTATAGTCGGTCTTAGCTGTAGGTGAATTGTCAGTTTTATGCCCCGGCCATTTTGCTCTGGGAAAAGAGCTCCTTGGTGCCCATTACATACAGGCTGGGTGGATCCTAGCACCGGTCTGGACCCTTAGAAGAAGAGAAAAATACCTTGCTCCTGCTAGGATTCGAGCCGCGTTCTTTCCTTAGCGTAATCACTATTCAATTAACCGCGCTATTCCAGATACTTAAGTAAACAAACATTTATTAGTATTATTATTATTATCATTATTATTATTATACATTTATTATATACCTAACTACATAGCCAGTTAGTATGCCGTAGCTCTTGCGTTTCACTTGTGGAATATCAGTAACTTGAAAGAAGGCATCACGAAGTGCTAGAATGAACATTGTATTCATTATACATCAGAAACTAACTTACTTCATGGAAAAGTCTGCCTCTTGCAAACCTAATATTTTCTCAGCTACAGAAGAAATTCTCCATTTTTGTGGAAGGCGAAATTTCGTTACCCTTTTCAGAAAGGCTCACTGCTGGTCCGTATCCTGAGCAACATGCATCTAGTCACCATCTGCCCATTCTGCTTCTTTAGATCGGTATTAATGTTAACGTACACCACCTGCTCCTAGGTCCTCCCAGAAGTCACTTTCATTCAGGTTTTATTATGAACCATTTGTATGAAGTTTTCTTCGTTACTTTACTTGATACAAGCCAACATCTTATATTCCTTGATTTTCTTGTTCCGATAATATTTCGTGAGGTATGAGCTGCAAATTATGAACGTTTTCAGTTACGTTGAATCGCAGCGCACAACATTACCACCACTTAAATATTACCCTTCACTAGTACAAAAAGTAATTTGTGTTATTGGCATTGTAAGTGGTTTGGCATGGGACTTACCCAATGCCGGATTCGAATACGACAACCTGAAGTGTTTAGGCATTTCGCTGCTAGAAAAGCCAGAATATTTGAAAATGTAAGAGCTAGTTTTTGACCGCCTCTGTGGTCTAGTGGTCAGAGTTTCTGGCTACAGATACAAAGGTCCCGGGTTCGATCCCCGGCGCTACCAGATTTTCTGAGTAGTAGTGGGTCTGGAACGGGGTCCACTCAGCCT
>Ga0123354_10018107_pt1 | contig 11042 bp, 6 predicted proteins | sample TergutLab28metaG_2_FD_97872 | JGI IMG/M metagenome (GOLD analysis project Ga0123354, IMG submission 97872) | Labiotermes labralis P4 segment gut microbial communities from Petit-Saut dam, French Guiana - Lab288 P4 | ecosystem: Host-associated > Arthropoda: Insects > Digestive system > Gut ... | reverse complement strand
TGTAAGCCTGTTCTAACATAGCACAATTAATTGCTTACCTGCACAACATTCGCCGACATCTCTCTAACGGAAGCACACCAAGAGGTACGAACTGACCGGCTACTTACGTCTAATTTGCAAGAAAGAAACTGTTATAACCATAGTTTAGAAACCATAAGATTTCACAGGGATATTTATTTCAGATACACAAGTGAGTCTAGTATTGCAGATATCACACTGCACTGAGTGAGTCGGAAAACATTTCCTTGTACATTATTTTGATAAATATTTACAACAAATAAAATAAAAACAGAAAATTTTTTAGCAAAAGCTCTATCTAAATATTAGGTTAAGAACCAGTGTTTTGTACAATGACGCTTTGTAGAGCAATATGATACATTTTTGACGCTGACGTAATAATTAACCTATGGAAACTCGAAACTGGGCAACTCTTCACGCGAAATCCCAAAATAAGATTTAATAAAAATTCATCCAAGATATCTGGAGACTAAAGACGCAGAGGGGCAGAAAAGTCCTTTTAATTGATTCAGGAACGAGTGTCATTATAACCAGTTCGGATGTTAACAACGACAACAGTTATCAACAGTGCTATCAGTGAACATCCTAAGAAGTTTCTCTACAATTTAAGCTTACACATTACAACGGGTATAGTATGTACAGACTAAATAAACTATTTTTATTGTGCAAAAACAACAACAACAACAAGTTTAGCAGAAAGGGACTGAAAAGTTCAAAATTAAGCGATGAGGGAACGAGGTGAGTGTCTTTGCATTTTACATACTCGGAATTACAATTAACGGAAGTTCCGGATGGCTAACAGAAGTGGAGATCGGGGTGACTCTGGGAACGGGGAGTTCCAGGTAACAAAGAGAACCCGGGATTCCGGGTGACTCGAGGAATACGGAGATCCGGGTGACTCCGGGAACCCAGAGTTTCGGGTCATTCCGTGAACACGGAGTTCCGGGTGACTACGTGAACCCTGAGTTCCGGGTAACTTCGGGAACCCGGAGTTCCGTGTAAATTCTGGAACCAGGAGTTCGGGGTGACTCATGGAACTGGAGTTCCGGGTAACGCAGCGAACCCGGGGTCCCGGGTGGCTCAGAGAAGTGGAGATCCGGGTGACTCTGGAAACGCGGAGTTCCGGGTGACAAAGAGAACCCGCAGCTCCGGGTGACTAAGAGAATGCGGAGTGCCAGGTGACTCCGGGAACCCAGAGTTTCGGGTGATTCCGTGAACACGGAATTCCGTGTGACTACGTGAACCCGTAGATCCGGTAACTTCGGGAATCCGGAGTTCCAGGTGACTCCGGAAGCCGGTATGGGTAACACCGGGAAACCCCAGTTACGGTTCTTACGGATTTTCGGATGACTCAGGAAACCGGGAGTATCGGGTGACTAAAGGAACAGGGAGTTCTGGGTGACGCGGAAAAACGGGGTTTTGAGTGATCTGGAAACCCACAGTTCCGGGTGAATACGGGTTAGCGGAGTCACCCGCAAGACTCCGGGAAACCGTAGTTGCCCATGTCTCCGCGAACCCGTAGTTCCCATGACTCAGGGTTCTCGAAATCACCCGGAAGACTCCGAGATCCCTGAGTCACGGGAAACTACGGGTCCGGAGTCACGGGGAACTACTGGTTCCCGGAGTCAACCGGAACTGTTTCGGGTTCCTGGAGTCATACGGAAGATTCAGGGGTTCCCGGCGTCACCCGGAATATGGTTTCCCCGAGTCACCGGAGAGATTCGGGTTCCCGGAGACACCCGGAAATGTTCGGGATTCCAGGAGGTACACTAAACCTTTCCGGGTTTCCGGAATCACACGGAAATATGCCGGGTTCCCGGAGTCAACCGGAACTGGTCCGGGTTCCCCGAGTCATACGGAACTTTTTCGGGTTCTGAAGTCGACCGGGAATGTTCCGGGTACCCTGAGGCAACCTGAACTGTTCCGGGTTCCCGGAGTCACCTAGTCATCTGGGTTCCCGGAGCCAACTGGAAATCTGGGTTACTGAAATCACACGAAATTCCAGGTACCCGGAGTCACCAGGAGTACTACGGGTTGTCGGATTGAACAGGACTTCGGGTTCCGGAGCTACGAAGAATTCGGGTTCTCGGCATCAACCAGAGGACTCCGGTTTCTCGGAGTCACCCGAAGAACCCGGGTCCCGAGAGTCACCGGGTACTTTTCCAGGATACCGGAGTCACTGTGAACTGTTTCGGTATCCCGGAGTCATCCCTAACTGTTCCGGTATCCTGGCCTCAACCGGAACTCTTCCGTGATCCCGGAGTCACCTGTAAACCTACCGGGATTCCGGAGTAGCCCGAAAATCTTCCATGATATCGAGCCACCAACTAATCTTCTGGGTTCCGGAGTCACCCGAAACAACGTATAATCGGAGTCGCCCGGAAACCTGCTGGGATACCGGAATCACGCTGATATCTTCCGGAATACCGGAGTCACCGGCAAGTATTCCGGGGTTCCTGAGCCACCCACAAAAATACCAGTTCCCGGAGTGGCCGGGAATGACGGGTTCCTGTAGTCACCCAAAACTCCTGATTCCCGAAGTCACCTGGAACTCTTCCGGGATCCCGGAGTCGCCCGCAACTCTTCCGAGATACCGGGGACACCTTAAATTACAGATCTCTAGACTCGTCTGAAATTCCGCGTTCCCGGAGTCATCCGGAGTCAAAACGAACACACCGGCTTCCTACAATCACCAGGATTTCGGGTTCCTGAAATAACGCGGAGGATTTAGGGTTCCCGGAGTAGCTCCGAACTCCGGATTCACGGAGTCACGGAATTTTTATTGGATCCAGGAGTGACGCGGAACTGTACTGGGATTCTGGAGTCACCAGGAACTCCGTGTTCCCGAAGGCAAAAGGAGCGACGGGTTCTAGGAGTCAACCGGAAATGTAGGTTCCCGGTTTTACCTAGAATTGTTCCCGTACCCCGGAGTCCAAGTCAACACATTCGGGATCCCGGAGTCACCCGGAACTGTTCCACGAACCCGGTCTAAAGGGAAACTCTTCCGAGATCCCGGAGTCACCGTGAAATCTGGATTTCCCGAGTCACGTGGAACTCTTAAGAGTTCCCGGAGCCACCCTGAACTGATGCGGGATCGCGGAGTCATCGGTAAGTGTTCCGGGAGTAACCCGGAAACACGGGTTTCAAAATTCACCTGGAATTATTCCGTGATTCCGGAGTAACCCGGAAATGTTCCGGAACCTCGGATTCACGGGGAACTGTTCCTGGATGCGGGCGTCACTGGGAACCGGTACGGAATACCGGAATCTGGGTTCCCAGAGTCAGACGGAAATGCTCTGGGAACCTGGAGTCACCGGGAACGGTGGGATCCTGGAATCACCTGGAAACCTCGGCTCCCTGCGTCACTCGGAACTCCGGATTCCCGGAGTCACCCGGATGACATCAGGTTCGCGGATTCACCGGAGGACTCCGCCTTCCGGAGTTACACGGAACTCCGGGTTCGCGAAGTCACCCGAAAGACTCCAAGTTCGCGTAGTCACCCGGAGGGCTCACGGTTTCCTGAGTCACCCTGGACTCCGGGTCCCCGTAGTCAAACGGAACACCGGGTTCCAGAGGTCACCCGGAACTCCAGATTCTCGGAGACAGCCGGAATTCAAGGTTCCTGGAGTAACACGCAATTCGGTTTCCTGGATTCACCAGGAACACGGGTTCCCGGAGTGCACCCAGAATCCGCATTCCTGGAGTCACACGGAACTGCGGCTTCCTAGAGTCACCTGGACGACCCCAGGTTCTCGTAGTCAACCAGAGGACTCCGAGTTTCCTTATTCACCCATCACCCCGCGTTCCCGGAGTAACATTGAATCCTGGTTTCCGGAGTCACCCGGAGGACTCCGGGTCACAGGAGTCACTCTGAACTCTGGCTTACCGGATTAACACGGAATCCTGCTTTCCGGAATCACTCGAATGACTCCGGGTTCGCGAAATCTCCCGGAGGGCGATGGGTTCCCGAAGTCATTTGGAACCCCGTGTTCACGGAGTCACTCGGAATCCGGGTTCCCGGATTCACCCTGATGACTCCGGTCACCTTGAGGACTCTGGGCACGCGGAATCGTCCGGAAATCCGGGTTCCCGTAGTCGCCCAGAATTCTGGGTTGCCGGAGTAACATGGAAGCTGGGTTCCTGGCGTCACACGGAATGCGGGTACCCGGAGCCGTCCGTTAAGCACATTCCCGGAGTCACCCGGAATCAACATTTCCGGAGTCACCCGTAACTCTGGGTTCTTGGAGTCACTTCGATCTCCGGTTTCCCGGAGTCACCAGGCACACTGGTTTCCCTGAATCACCCGGAGGGTCCGCTTTAACGGAATCACCCGGAACTCCGGCTTCCCGTAGTAACGCGGAATACTGGTTCTCGGAAGTACCCGGAATGCGGGTTCCTGTAGTTACCCGTAGCTACAGGTTCCTGGATTCACCCGGAACTCAGGTTTCGAGGAGTGAACGTAAACTCCGAGTTCGCGTAGTCACACGGTGGACTCCGCTTTACCGGAGTCACCGTAGGATTCTGGGTTCCCGCATTCATTCAAAATTCCGGGTTCCTGGTGTCACCCGGTGCACTCCAGTTTCCCGTAGTCACCCGGAGGACTCCGGTTTCCCGTAGTTACCCGAGGACTACGTTTTCCCTAAGTCACCCGCAGGTCTCACGGTTCCCGGAGTCACCCGAAGGACTGCGGAATCTCCGAGTCAAGCGAATCTGTTCCGGGAACATATACAATGCTAATGTAGGTTCGATGCTGCTCTAGGCAGCGGCCCCTGATCGATGCTGGGCTAGGCTGTGGCCTCGGTTTGATGCTGGATTAGGCAGCGGCCGCGGTTCGATGCAGGGCTAGGCGATGGCTCCGGTTCGATGCAGGGTTAGGCAGTGGGCCCCGTTCGGTGCTGGGCTAGGCAGTGGCCCCGGGTCGATACCCGTACAGGCAGTGGCCCCGGATTGATGCAGGGCTAGGTAGTGGACCCGGTTCAATGCTCGGCTAGGCACCGGCCCCTGGTTGATGTTCGACTATGCAGTGGCCCCGGTTCGATGCTGGGATAGGCAGTGGCCACGATTCGATGCTGGGTTAGGCAGTGGCCCGGGGTCGATGCGAGGCTAGGCAGTGTCCCCGTTTCGATGCTGTGCGTGATGGCAGGTATAAGCCTCACGCCCATCCCACCCGAGATAAACACAAACCAAATGTTTCAGTGGGTTTATTGGACCCGCTCTCTCCCCGGGCACAAATCCTGCACAATGGCTATCTGGTTAGCCTTCAGCATCACAGAAGAGCAGTGGTCAGCAGTCAGCTGTGAACTGCCGCCACAATACGTCGAATAAATATGTTCTACTGTCTTCAAGTACCAGTGGAAGGTGTCACACCGACAGATCACTGTGTTCTGTTTTGAGCGGGAGTAAATTGTTGGCTTGTGGGTTGGTCTAAATACACTGTTTGAATTGCACTGTAACTGTCAGATATGGAATTTGCACAAAATATAAGAACTCTCACGCACAATCTACTCAATAAATTACGATACAGTGCAAATTATAAAGGTCGTTGTTTATTAAACGTCGCCATCACTACCAAAGATGTCACGTCTCATAATTGTTTCTTTCCCCTCCACCCACAACCCCTCCCTCTGTATCTCACCGTCAATTCATGATAAACACCAGTTCTCAAGTTCTCAAGGCTGGTGTCCATACTGATATACACTTAGGCTGTGAGTGCATTGCAGCTACTCCAGCAGCTAGTCTTTCACCAACATCGACGTTTGGTACTTTTATATTCAAAATATCGCCTTGTGGGTAAAAACGAATGCAGTTCAGTTACTGTACAGCATTGCAGGTAGGAAGGGCAGAGGAGGCACAAATCTATTGATTATTACACTAGCCAATATGTGAAGTTAGATTGCGAAGTTGACGACCCTGCCAAATTAATCTTACACAAGCATTACATAATATAATTACCGCAGTCAATATGAATGTTCGCTCTACGTCCACAGTCTAGCCACCTGTAGTGCGAGCATACTAATGTGTTCCAAAACGGTAAAGCGGATAAGCGGACTGAAGTCTTTTGTTTCCTGCCGCATATGGTGGGAAAAATACTTGACACAGACCAGGTCAATGGCAAACAGTAGTCGTTCCTTCATTATTATTTAAGCTGCATAATGTGGCAAATATCGACCAGCAGTTCAACTGAAGGAGGTGAAGACATTGCAGATGTACAGAGGTGTCCTCTGACTCTTGAGTGTGGAACTACAATTGGTGAAGCTAAGAGGGTTGAAAGTTTGTAATTTTATACTTTTATTTTGATTGACCATCGGAAAATTTTCGGCCGGCCTGAACACTGGAACTCACTGCATGACTAAATAAGTGACTAACCAACTAACTCACTAACCAATCAAGCGAACTACCAAAACTCTAACTTGCATTGTGACTTTGACAGCAAAAATTACCAACAACGGTACGAAAGGTTCAACTGTCTTATCGCTCGATCGTTTCCGTAGCCAAAACATGAATCGCGGTTGCAGCAGGGCGCCTTGTCTAAAATTATCTCCTTTATCTGCTTGAAACATGTCGATTTCAGTGGTCGCACACTCTATGGTTTGGGTCAATGAAAGTTCGCTTCGTGGGATTGCGGGTTCGAATCTCGTCGATGACAATTATGTCTGTCGTTATTTTACGTGTTATATAGGTCTCTGCGCCAGGCCGATCCATCGCCCAGAGGATTTCTACCGAATGTGGTTCTTCTGAGCGTGAAGCCTCGACAATTCGAAGTTCACAGCCCATTAGGGGCTGTATCGTCATGGGAAAAATCTGCTCGAAAGAGCCTGGTACAGAATACAGACGTCTCTCTCGCTGTCCTTCGTTGGAATCGGGTTCCTGGTAACTCCGGGAACCCGGAGTTCCGGATGACTCGGCGAAAACCAAACTCCTGATTCCGGAGTCACCAGGAACTAAGTTTTCTCGGAGTCACCCGTCCGAGTTCCCGATGTCGCAAGGAAATCCGGTTTCCCGGAATCACCCGGAACCAGGAGTTCTGGGTGACTCAGGGAACTCGGAGTGCCGGGTGAGTCCGGGAACCCGGATTACGGGCGACTCACGAAAAACGGATTATGAGTGACCCGGGGAACACGGATTTCCGGAAGACACGGGAACCCGGAGTACCGGGTGACTACGGTTACCTGGAGTTTCGGGTGAAACCGGGAACCCGGAGAGATCCGAGTGAATCCGGGAAAACGGAAAAACCCCGTATGAGTCGGGGAACACGGAGTTCTGGGTGAAACCGGGATCTCAGAGTTCCGGGTGCCTGCGAGAAACCGGAGTCCTCCGGGTAACTCCGGGAACAGGGATTCCTCCGGTTGACTCCCAGGAACACGGAGTTCCGGGTGACCCCAGGAACAAGGAGTTCGGGTTGACCCCGGAAGCCCGGAGTTCCCGGTTACCCCGGGAACGCGGAGTCCTCCAGGGACTTCGTGCATACGGTGTTCACCTAGTGACTACAGGAAACCGAAGTTCCGGGCGACCCCGGGGAGCCGGAGTCCGGATAACTCCTGTAAAGCGGAGTTCTGGGTGACTTCGGGAACTCGTTTTCCGGGTGACTCGGGGAACCCGGATACCGGGTTACTCCGGGAACGTGTAATTTTTGTGACTTCGTGAAACCGGAGTTCCGGGTGACTCACGAAAACCGGAGTCGTCCATGTGAATCGGCCAACACGGAATATTCCGGGTGACTGCTGGAAACTGCTGGTTGACTGGGGGACCCGGATTTCGGTTGACTGAAATACGGTGTCCTCCGGGTGACGCAGGGAACCCTGGGATCAGAATGACTCCTGGAATCCAGAGTTCGAGGTGAATCCGGAACCCTGAGTTCCAGGTTCCGGGAACCGGAGTTCCGGTCGACTCCTGAACCCGGAATTCCGGGTGACTGCGGGATCCAGAATAGTTCCGGGTGACTCCGGGAACCCAAATTTCCCTGTGACATTATAAACACACACAAGACTCATTTTTATACAGACGATTTTAGCAATGTAAGCGGTACGAATGTTGCACAGCGAGTAATGTTAGACTAACTCCCCCGCTCTTTATGCTCAGAATCGTGTGTTAGGCGAATAACGATACAGAGCCTGTAACACTATGGGCACGTTCTGCTGCAAATGGCACGTCCTCGTGTTAGGTTATTACCAGATAATGTCCCAAGTGGCGATTTATCTATCTGCAACTGCTAGTAGATGTCACGCTCGATGATTCATCACCCAACAATCTCAAATGAGCCGGCCAAGGCTCGATTTCGGTTGTCGCGTCACAAAAATAGCTCTAAGGAGCAGAGTCCTGTTCTGCAATTAACACTTCCTCAGCAGGTCAAGGAAATCCTCGAATTTCATGTACCCGAACGTTTACTGCTGTATTCATCAGTTCCTACCACCGCACAATTTTCTGACCCAGCTTCAACCACTGACACCAAATTCTTCGTGTAATTTTTAAAGAAACACATCGTTTCGAAAGCTCTCTCTGCTTCTGTCTTCAGACAAAGAAGCGCCCACTCTGGTGGACCCTTTAGATTGAGCTATTCTCCGTCACTGGGCATCAGATAACAGTAAGCATGTCGAGATAAGCTCTTGAGAGTAGATCTGGTCCAAGTGCAGTGACAGAAAAATAACTATTTCTAAATTTGTATATTAACTAGAATACTCAATAATAAAAACTAGACCAACCACCAAATTAAAAATAATAAACAGCCATAAAATCAGACTGAGAATACCATAGACACAAAAAAAAAAGATGAAGACTGTCAGTGAATCGTACAAACCTTCAAAGCCTTCTAGAGTCAGATAAAGCTAGTCCACCTTCTTCCATCCTATTTATGAAGGTCCATTTTAATATTATTCCATCTACACCCAGGACTTCCACGTTGTCTCCTTCAGGTTTCCTCACCAAAACCCTTTATTCACTTATCTTCCCCCTCACGCATTTCACATATGACAAGAACTGGGTATGAGTTTTCATTCAAAAGAAATATATATAAAACTTTATTATTACCACCACAGATCCAATTATTTTAAGACACTTCCGGGGCGAACAATTTGTGTTCAAGCTAGAATTCAATAAATAACATTATTTTTTGTTGCTTGAAGCTGGTATTTATGCTATCATCTCCGGCCTTAATGGCAGTTAGTATGACGTTCGTAGCAGCAGTTTTAGTCCATAATGCCACGGAGGCTGACGCTTTAGAAGGAAAGTGTTTGAGGGTTACGAACACCACGACACCCATTTGCATTTAAACACCACATTAATATTTTCAATAAATTCTGAACCCGATTAAAACGAAGCAACAGAGGAACAGGGCAATGGTGGTTAAAGGTGAGTGACGAATAACTTAATATTACCCCACGCGTAGACATGTAATTACTCACTGTGAACACGCTTTCAGACGGAGCAATGTTTACTTCAAAGTGCCATTTGTTTTAGTTCACTTTTTTTTCTTGAGGGAATACGTTTTGATATTAAAATCATCCAGCCCACATAGCACAAAGCAATCAAACCTCTGTAGGTTGCGGCCTGAGTCCAATCTTCATATTTCAAACGACCAGTGCAGCTCTCGGACATACAGACTCCACAAAGGCGAACAGGCTTTCGTTTCCATACAAAAATAAATACGACCAGGGTGTAAAAGCTGAAAACTCCAAGACACGCAAGCGCCACATCCACAACATTGCATTAACTACCTTTATAGAGCAGACTCCTTTCTGAGAGGTTCGTTAATAGCTTAGCTCTCCACATTTCATAGAACCCACAGGTTCATGAGAATGTCATTACAGTGTCAGTTCAGAGTGCTTCTCTCGAACGTATACTGAGAGATAAATCTACACGAATTTAGACCACATTTCCGTAACAACGAACTTAATATTACTATCACATGTCAGCCTTTGCTATCATTTATCTCCCCTTCCATGACCCACCTAATGTTTCTTTATGTCAAAAATATTTAGTCAGCAAGACAAGACAATTCCTCATTATGTAAATTTCTACTTTGACACCCTCACATACAGAACCAATAGTCGGAATTTGTTCTTACACACTTCACTTACATTCTTCCCCCAGTGCGGCAAACAACGCTTCACACACACACACACACACACACACACACACAAGCTGCAATTATAAGTTCTTATTTCCAATCTTTGTTTTCAGCTCTATGATGACGCAGTGCGCCATAGACCTTTCGCACATCCTCTGTAGTCTGCAGCACCATGACAACACAGCACGTCACAGAACTGAAGTACAACTGCAGTCTGCAGCACTATGACAACACAGCAGGTCACAGAACTGTAGTACATCCATTTCAGTCTGCAGCACTATGACAACACAGTACGTCACAGACCTGCAGTACACCCACTGCAGTCTGCAGCACCATGACAACAATGTACATCATAAACCTGCAGTACTTCCACTGCAGTCTCCAGCACTATGACAACACAGTATATCACAGACCTGCAGTACACCCTCTGCAGCCTTCAGTACTACAAAACAGCATGTCATTCCTTCTTTCGCTGCATCTCTACGCACTAATAACATCCGGCAACACCTGTGTTTGAGAGTCTGTCGTCTGCTTACTCTGATATTCTGAATATCAGAATCCGTCACAGATTTTTCAACATTTCGGAAAATGTTCTATTCCTTTCATTAGGGCACTGTACAAATAAAATAATCGAAGATGCCTTTAGGTCCTTGCCTCAGGCAGCGTATAAATCCGAAGACGAGATTCAGCTGACATCTGACTGAAGTAAGACAGAATCATTTTCCAAAATAACAAATAATGTGTTTATGTGAATCGTCCAGAACTTACACAAACTATATATTATCGTCACAAAATTTCAGATCTGAGTTTGTACAGCAGACTACAGCTACAAAAGTGGCGAGTTTCTTCAATCGAAGTGGTGTAAGCTTAAGCTGTCCCTTTACTTACCATGAAGACATACTGGGAGAGTCGAGGTATTACGTACAGCTCCGGTCATTTTTCACATCTGCTTTAGATGGAG
>Ga0123354_10018106_pt1 | contig 11043 bp, 8 predicted proteins | sample TergutLab28metaG_2_FD_97872 | JGI IMG/M metagenome (GOLD analysis project Ga0123354, IMG submission 97872) | Labiotermes labralis P4 segment gut microbial communities from Petit-Saut dam, French Guiana - Lab288 P4 | ecosystem: Host-associated > Arthropoda: Insects > Digestive system > Gut ... | reverse complement strand
GCTTCTGGGGGCGCCTGGCGTTCTAGTGTCGTAGTGGTCATGATTTTTCACCTTCGTAGTATTTGAACGGCCACGGCCCCGAGTAGTCAGCACCTACTGGAATCGGTATGTAGTGGGTGTTGACACGGGCGTCCTGCAAATCGTGTAGCAGATACGCGGGATTGCCGAGGAAGAAGCGATCGCCACCGCCCTTGAAGTCGGCGGCTTCCTGTGGCGTCAAGTCGCTCTTGGCCCGGAAGTCGACCTCCATCTGCATGGCAACAGATGGGGCGGACACGCACAAGATGCCCTGCCAGAGCGTTGTGATAGGTGTGTGAGTGTGGCCACAACACAAGCGCAGGTTGTTGTGCCGGCGCAGTATCGCGGCAAACGAGTCGGCTTGGCCGAACCCCTCGTCCATCGCCGGTAAGCCGGTAACAAAAGGCACGTGGTGCGTGAACACGATGGTTGGCCGGTCCAGATCCTCAGATAGTTTGGCGTCTAGCCATGTGGCGACGTCGTGGCTGAGGCCGCCCCAGTGACATCCTGGGATGGATGTGTCGGCAACGATGACGCGAATCGGATTCGATTCGATCGTGTAGCAGATATACGGGCTGATGTCTGACTGGACGGGAGCGGCTGGGCCGAGTATTTCCACCATGTTGGCGCGTTTGTCGTGGTTGCCGGGCACGACGTACCACGGCCGGGGAAGCTGGTCGAGGGCTTCTTTCAAGATGGCGTACCCCTGCGGGGTGCCGCCGTCGACAAGGTCACCGGTGATCACGAAATGGTCGGGCAGTTGGTAATCCTTCTGGCCCGCGAAATAACCAACGGTTTGGTGTAAAAGCGTTATGGTGTCCGCTTTCTGAAAGCTCAATTTTCCGTCTCCACGCACGTGAAAATCGGATAGTTGGACTATACGGGGGTGCATATGATCCTCCTGGGGTGGGTGGTCAATGATCAGCGAATGTACCAGATGATTCATAAACCCAAAACGGTAATTTTTACCCACTCATAGGAGCCACCACCCAAATGGCTGCCTAGCGAGGGCGACGGCGGCTCCAGGCTAGTAGTGCGACCCCGAGAAGCATGACCAGCGTGGCATCGCCGGCGAAATCGTCGACAAGGCTGCCACCGGTGTTGGCTTTTTGTCCTCCTGGGGTGTTCGACGGGGTGTCGGACGGCTTGTTTTGCGGCTTGTCTGTCGATACCTCGGCCACGGCCGGGTTCGATTGGATCACGCCGTCTGCCTTTATGGGGTTGCCGTCCTCGTCGAGCGGTGTGCCTGATGCAGTGGCCAGGTTGGCCATGTCGTTGCCAGGGTTGTATGCCAGTTCGCCTGTGTCGTAGCTGACTGAAGTGCCGGGCACCGTCACGGTGATGGTGGTGCTGCCGGTGGTGCCGCCAGGCTTGCCGCCGTTTGTGACGTCATCGGTGACAGCGGTGAATATGGCGCTGCCGCCAGGCGGCAGGGGGTCGACGCCGGACACCTTGCTGAACGGGTTGTTCTTGTTCACCGTCACGTTGTTGATCTGTAGGCTGTCGGCCTGCAGCGTGACGCCGCTCAGGTCGGTGTTGCCGATGTTCGTGGCGATCATCAGCCAGTCGACGGTATCTCCTGATGGCACCTGGACGAACTTCACCCAACCACCGGCCGGGTGGCCTTCTGTCACCTCACCGGTGGAGCCGAGGCCCGCCAGAGTTGCCAGGTCATCGCCAGTTGGCAGCGCGCAGTCCGGATTATCGCCCGTGTAGTGGCCACAGACCCACTTTGTCAGCTTGATGCCTGGGCTGGGCGGCGCCGGTGGCGGCACCACGAGGGTGGTCACCTCGGCAGTTGACTCATTGGAGACGACCATCAGATCTTCGCCGTCAGCACCCTTGATCGTCTGCCCGCTGGCGTCGGTCAGCGGCTGGCCGTTGTCATTCAACGGCTGGCCTGTGGCCACCGCCGTATTGACCACGTCATTACCGGGCTGGTACGTGAACTCGCCGGTGTCTGTGACGAACAACACGTTTTGGGCGTCATCCAATGTCGTAATCGCGTCCATCCGGTGGGTTGTCTGCTGGCCCGAGTGGTTGGTATTCGTGATATTTGGGGTGGACGCCGTGAAAATGGCGCTGGCACCCGGCAGTAGCGGGTCGTCACCGTAAACCTTCGTGAAGGTGATCGGATTGGCGATCTCGGTGCCGGCGTCGGTGGTGATGTCAGACTTCAAGGTGACACCGCCAAGCGGGGTGTTGCCGATGTTCGTGGCGACCATCAACCACTGGGCGGTGCTGCCGTCGCTGACCTGGGTCGCCTTCACCCAGTCGCCCTTGGCCACGCCGGCGGTCACGCCACCGGAATTGCTGTAGCCGGCCAGTGCCGCCAGATCGGCGCCAGTCGGGGTGGCGCACGTCGTCGCTTTGCACACCCACTTTGTGAGCTTCAGGCCGGGCTTGACGAAGTTGACCATGGCGGCGTCGTTGTTCGACGGCACCATGCCAGTGACGTCGGTATTGTCGGCCTGGGCGTTTCCCTTGTATGCCTGGGCGACGGTCATGTCCATGTCGGCGGTTTCCGGCACTGCCAGTTCTACCGCGTTGTTGCCACTGGCGGTGGTGGCCGCGCCGGTCAGATAGTTGACGTAGTCGGGGATCGAACCGTTGGCGTTTGCCCAGTTCACCAGGTTGGATTGCAGGTTGCCGGTGAGGGCTGTGGTGCAGTAGATGGTGTCCGATGCGCCCGGCATCAGGTCACCCATGCTGGCGCCCTGCGTCATGCAGTCATCGGTGCCAACCTTGCTGGCATCGTCCGTCTTCGGGTCGGTGGCTGTCTTGTCGTTGGCCAGGTGCACGTTCTGCAACTGGATGTTGCCGGTGTTCTTCACGGTGATGCGCCACTCGGCCTGCGTTGAGCCGAGGGGTAGCGTCGCGGCGTCCACCCAGAGGCCACCGTTCACCTGATCGTCGGGCACAGGGGTGTCGGCGGCGCTGCCGGCCGTGTTGGCAATACAGCCGGTGCCTGTGGAGCACACTTCCTTGATCAGTTGCAGCCGCGGGTTGGGCACGAAGACGTAACCCTCATTTGTGGCGTTGGCGCCCAGCAACGGCTGGTTAGGGCCACCGAGGTATCGCAGACCGCTCGCTGTGCTGTCTGCGATACCGGGATAGGTGGTCAACATCTTGGCCCAATCGGGCTCGAAGCCGATGCTCCATTGCGTCCCGGTGTCCGGCGGCTTGATTTTATTGATGGAAAATTCGAAGTAGCCGATGTCCAGGCACCACAGGTTCTGCACGGTGCCGGAGGCGGTTGCGAACGGCGCGTCGGTGGCGCACTGCCCGTCACCGGGCGTGTATTTGAAGCTTGAGATCACTTTGCTATCCGGCGTCGGTGCGAAGAAGCCCGCAGCCGGCGAGAACAGGTCGGAGATCTTGGTGCCATCGGGCAACGCCACAGTCGTACCAGACCCGTTCATACCCTGGGCCACCGCGCCGTGGCCGACCAGCGAGTCGCCGGGCAGCAGCACGAGGTGTGAGAACCCGGATACCTCCATGGAGTTCTTGCCGGGCAGGTCGCTGAACACGCTGGCCAGGTCGGCCGGCCACTGTTGTAGCGTCACGTAATCGCTATTCGGATCGGTGTAAACCGTGTAAGTGGTCGGGGATACCACAAGCCCCGGATACGTCTTCGAACCGGGCTGGGCGTCCAGCGTGCCCTTGGCATAGGACGGCAGCATCTGCGTCATCGGCAAGGTGGCGTCCGCCAATGCGGGCGTCGCGCCGACGACAGCCAGCGCGCTCGCGCCACTGGCCAGGCCGAGTAGCAGCAACGTGACGCTCCCGACCTCTGAGACGACCTTTTGCACGCGTCTCTTTGCGTTGGTAGCGACACTCATCTGCTGCGCGCCACCGTTCAACACACCATGACTAAACACTTCAGCTTCTCCCGACACCGTTAGTGAATTGTCTGGCCACCATAACCCGGGCGGCATGAAGCCCCCAAAATCAACCCTCGACGAACGAATTACGCTTGTGGGCACGTCATTGCCGCCAGAACAAGCCCACAAAGCGGCACTAACACGCTTGTGAGCCGTCATTCGGGGTGTGCCGCCCGGCTTTCCTGACAGTATTTGGGGACGCCCCAGGCTGGTGAGTCTAAACCACCAGTTGAGTCATTGGTGCCACCGCTTGGGCCAAGTCACCGCTGGCTAAAAGCGATAGGCTGTTCGCCATTCTGGGTGATGACGTAGCCGTCTGGGCCAACGAACTGGGCACTCATGGGACCGGGGTCGTCCCACCAAAGGGTGTAAAGCGTTCCATTGAAGTAGCGTTCACCTACCGGTACATAGGGGTAGGTTTTGGAGTCGTACGCCTCACCAATCTGCTGACCGTCAAGCCCGACAACGAGGTGCTCGGAAGATGTACTGACGTACAGCTTGCCGTCACTCACCCCTAACAGTTTCAGGCTTAATCCTGATACCTGGCCTTTGGTCAGAACAGGCGTGATGGCGTTGTTCTGGCCGATGTAGCCAATACCTCGTTCGCTATCGTTGATGGACGGACAGGACGCGCCCTTGGCACAGAAGAACCCGACCAGAATCGCGTTCCCTTGCCCGTCAGAACCCATCAGAGCCGTTTCGGACATCGCACCACCTGTGACCGGCACATCGCCCGTCGCGGTGTGGGCGACTTGCGTGTTGACCGTCTGCAAATACGGCGTATAGACGAAACGGTCCGCACTCAGACGGGCCGCCGGGGCGGTAAAGAACTTGGACGTCTTGAGCAGAGTCGTACCGTCAGCGACAGATATGAGACGGTCATCCCATGATGACCCCGACTTTCCCCAGCCGACGCCGATTGTGCCGTCGGCTTGCTGCGCTTTTTCGATGTTGAGCGTCTGCCCCGGAAACGAATGCTGCCAGATGACCGTGGAAGTCGTGGGATTAATGCCAACCAATGCCGGGGCGTCTCCAAGCGAGGGCACGATTGTAGGAAAGGGAACAATGGCCAGCACGTCGTCGCTCCACCCAATGATCCGGGGAGACGGGGCGTACATGTCATCCGGAACCGGCCCGCCCAGCACGTCGACCCGGGTGCCTAATGCACAGGTCACGAAGTCGACAGATTGAAGCCACACATGAGTGGATTCGGGGGTCAGACCGGACGCTTCGGTCGTGGCCGTGTAGACAACGGCCGCAACTGGGTTTGGCCCGATAGTGGCGGCAAAGCTGATGCCTTGACCTGCCACTATGTCGGATGGCGGGTATTCATTGGCCTGCCATAGTGGCAAGTCGCAGACCTTGACCTCGGTCATGCCGGGCAACCAACCCCAGACCTGGGCTGACCCAGTGTTGATGGTCCCACCGCCGCCAATCATTCCACCGCGCCACGCCATCCGGAACGAGTCAGTGCCCCACGCAGGCACAAGCCCGAGTGATTGGGAGTTGGCATAGACCGGATCAGTCGAAGCGGGCGTTTCTGTGGGCGTGGGCGAGGTCGGCGTTTCCGTGATCTGGGGTGGCTCGCTTTCGACGATCACGCTAGTTGACGGCGTATCAGTTGGCGGCACGCTCGTTACGGGAGTTGCCGTAGGCGTTGGGCTGACGCCGCACGCCGTCAATGCCATGCCCACAAGCACGGCGGTCCCAGCTAGTAGATGAGTCCGGTGAACGTACATGAGCATAACCTTCCTTGGTTATTTGGTGGCTAGGACCCAAACTTTTGGTCTTGTTTGATGCGGTCGTGTGTGGTGACCATCGAGCCGATGAAACCTTGAGGCCCGCGCAGCATGTCTGTTTGGGCGCGGGACTCGTCGAGCGCGGCTTTCGTGACAGCCATTTGCTGTTGCATCTGTTGTTGCATGGCGGCCATTTGTTCGTTGTACTGCTGGCTCTGCTTGTTCATCTGGCGTCGCATCATCTCTGTTTGCTGTGATTGCGCATCAAGGCTGGCCAGGAAGAGGGCATCGGCTTGGCCATACAGGCCACTGGCTGGAGCGTGCAGCGTCTCGGGTTGGCCCAAGGTCGCTAAAGCGTTTTCGATCGGCGCACTGGCTTGCATAGCCAAGTTATGCGCTTGCGTGCGAGCTACACCGCCAAGGACAAGTACCGCGATAAGCGCGATTACCAGTAGCACAAGACCAAGTTGCCAGACGCTGAACAGCAGGACGATTCCGATAATAGCCAAAAGGATTCCACCGAGGATGCGGAACAAGTTGATGTGGCCGAGGTTATTCGCTTTGGCGATGATGGCTGGTGCCATGGACATCACCTGCTGATCGCATGACTGGGCGGCTTGCGTGGCTTGCGCGTTGATCTGTTGCGGGCGGGCAGCGTCTGGACCTTTCAGATTGACGGTATTGACGCCCTGAAGGCATTGGATGACCTGAGCGTACGCGGCGTGAACCTCGGCTCGCCGATCCTGCTTGGCGATAGCAATCGCGTCCTTGAATTGATTGGGCTTTGTTGTCCTGGCCATGTCAGTCCTTCTTACAGTTGTCTTGGTGACATCACACCCACCGGATGATGCCGTGAAAGTGAAGATAACAGGAAATTTTGCCTAGCCAGGGCTTGCATTTCCGCCCTCAGGTGGCCTCACTGTCAAGCTTGGACAAACCCGGACAGTGGACTTTGTTTGCTATCGGTTTCTTGATTTGCCTTCGTAGATAGGATCAGTGGGTGAAATTTCCGCCACCTTCCAAGGTTGACAAGCCTGTACTTTCAACTTTGGACAATTCTGTACAGTCGTCTGCGATTGCCGAGCCGGCCGCGTCGCCGACTGAGCAGCTTGTGAATGACCTGCAGCAGCTCAGAACCGATCACGGATGTCTGTCGTATGCCGATATCGTGCTGCGCGTCACCAACGCCCGCCTGTCGAGAGGCATGACGCCGGATGCAGCCCGGATCGCGCGCAGCAGCGTCTACGACTGCTTCCGTACTGGTAGAACAAGAATCAACCCGGCGCTTGTGGGCGAGATAGTATCGGCTATCACCGGCGATGAAGCCCAAGCCGCACTTTGGGTTATGCGATGCCAAGAAGCCAGAGCAGGCACTGAGCATAAGGCCATCAGCGTGAGTTACCGTCAGGCGTTAATCTTCCAGTTGCCCGCGCCGAAGCCGCATCCCCTGTGGTTCAGCTTTGTTGTCGTCCTGGCGTGCTGCGGCGGTAATGTCGCGTTGAGCTTTGCCATCCGGTACTTGTTCCATGATTGGTTCCCGCTGTACATGGACATGGTCAGCACGGCAGTTGTCGCGCTGTGTCTTGGGCCTGGTTGGGGCGTTGTCGCGGTGGCGGTATCCAAGCTCATCCAACTGCTGTACGAGAGTCCCGATCGTTTGCCCTTCGCTCTCGTGGCGATAGCTGGGGCTTTGGTATGGGGTTATGGCGTCCAAAAATGGAAGATGGCCAAGAACCTGCCCCGGTTCGTTTTACTCAATCTCTTGGTGGGACTCGTGTGCTCGATGGTTGCCGTCCCTGTCTTGCTGATCTTCTTCGGGGGAGCCGCGATGATGCCCAATTCGCAAAACATGATTGAGGCCATGATGGCAGTCGGCAACCACTTCCTGGTCTCGGTATTCTCGACGAATCTGCTCATCTCCTTGGCAGACAAATTGGTCGCTGGCCTGATCGGGTTGCTGGTCGCCGGCACGCTGCTCAAACGCTACGCGCCAAAAGACCTGGTCGCATTGACGATGACACCAAGCCAATTGCTCCAGCGTTCGACCCTTGCTGAACCGATTCCTCAGCAGCCTTGATAGAAACTGACCTTCGGAGAGCGGTAGACCAGAAAGGGCTTACAGGCTGATCAACTGTCGAGTTGTTGCCGGATTACTGCTGCGACACGCCGTAATTGGTGACACTAACCCGACAGTCAGCGCAGGTGGCGGCGCGGACGCCGAACCACCTGTGATTCGCGTCTGTCCGACTAGTGCTCCTAGTCGCGGCGACCACCAGTGAAGGCAGTACTGTAAATCTGGCACAATTCAGGTGCGATCAGCAATGAGAGAGCGAAGGTAACGTCATGACGTCAGCGTTGCTGGACAGGCTGAAGATTGACGTCGACCAAGACCGGGAGTTTTCGCTGTATCTATTGGTCGGGTTTCTGCTCGGGCTAGGTGGTGGCATCTATGGCGCGATCTTCCCGAACTGGCTCAACGATGTCTACGGCATCACCGAAGCCCAGCGCGGGTTTCTTGAGATTCCCCGCGAGGGCGCCGGGCTGATCGTGATGTTTGTCGTTGGTCTGATGTCATTCCTTGGCGACATTAGGCTATCGCGCGTCACAGCGGTGCTGCAGGTTGTCGGCATATTTGGCATGGCACTCTTGGCGCCCCGATACGCCGTCATGATCATCTGGCTGTTCATCTTTTCACTTGGCCAACACGTGTTCATGCCGCTGGCGCCGAAGATCGGGATGTCCTTGTCCAGCCGCGATCATTTTGGGGCGCGCCTTGCCCGTTATGGCGCATATGGCCTTGTCGCCGGCATTATCGGCGATGGTGTCGTGTGGGTTGCGATGCGAGCGTTTCATGTCGGCTACCGGCCACTGTTCATCTGCGCTGGGCTATTCTTCGTCGGAGCCGCCGTGGCAATGGGCTTCATGCGGGCCGATAAGCCGGACCACCGGCGTCCCAAATTCGTCTTCCGCCGGCCTTACATGCTGTACTACGCTCTCTGCCTGGCCAGCGGTGCCAGACAACAGATCTTCTTGACCTTCGCGCCGTGGGTGCTGGTCACCGTATTTGGGCTGGACGCACCGACGTTCGCCATCTTGGGGGTGGTGATCAGCGTCGTGCAGATCGGCACGCGTACCTTGGTCGGCAAGGCGATCGACAAGATCGGCGAGCAGAAAGTACTCACCGCCGAGGCGCTGCTGCTGTTGCTGGTTTGCTTTGGCTACGGCTTTTCCGGCAGCCTGTTCCGGGCGGGTGTGGCCGTGGTGATCATCGCTGCCTGCTACGTGCTCGACTCGTCGATGAGCGTGGTGGAGATGGCGCGCTCGACATACATCCGCAAGATCGCGGTCCATGAGGACGACGTCACGACCACCTTGGCCGCCGGCACGAGCATCACCCACCTGGCGTCGATGTCCATCCCGACTCTGGGTGGTTTGCTGTGGACAGCCACCGGGTCGTACCAACCAGTTTTCCTAGCGGCGGCGGTAATCGCGCTGATCAACATTGTGCTGACGCTAAGAATCAAGACCGGCAAGCCCGAGGTGCGCCAATACGTGCCGTCTTCGTGACACGGCCTAGGCCCAAATGGTGCTGATGGGACACGGTCGTACAGGCGGAACAAGTCAGGTCCGGTATGCAGCACAACGCCGCCAACGAAGTTGGGCCCCCGCGCGAAGCGCCACAAGTAGAGTACATGGGGTTCGCACCCCTGAGCATGGACATAGCGGGAGATGTCAGCTGCTCGGGAGTGAATTGTCGGTGCGGTTCGGCATAATTGAGAGTAATGATCTTGGCATCGTGAACCACGAAGCACGTCAGCGGAAGGAGCGAAGCGATGGCAGCTAGTGTTGTGGCTCCCGTCACTCCTGCGGTTCTGTCATGGGCTAGAACACAGGCGGCCGTGTCTATCTCCGAACTGGCCAAGCGCGTCGACGTGTCCGAGGATCGAGTCCGCGCGTGGGAGGCCGGCGAGGCGTTTCCCACCGTTGCCAAACTCAGAGCCATCTCCGACATGGTCAAGCAACCGATGGCCCTGTTCTTTGCCTCCGCACCACCGGAGCACGGCCTTCAGGTTCCGCCAGATTTCCGAGCAACGGACGCTGCACCCGGGCGCCGGTTGACTCGCGATATCAGGCTTGCAGAAGAACGCCGTGACATCTTTAAACGTCTTGCGCCTGGTTTGGTCGCCGAGTCGCCATGGCCGACATGGGCCGATGCCCAGTCGGCAACACCTGCTGAGGTTCGTACTCGCCTCGGAGTGACCATCGAGGCGGTTGAGAAGGCAAAGAGCCACCTTGAGGCGCTGCGTTTGTGGACCAGCGCCATTGAGAATCAGGGCATCCTGGTGTTTCAGATGAGTCGCGTTAAGGACGACGAGTGCAGTGGCTTCTGCGTTTACGATTCGACGACACCAACTATCGTCCTCAATGGCAGTGAGGCGCCGCAGCGGCGCATATTCACGTTATTGCACGAGTTGGGTCACCTCGTTCGCCACAGCAGTGGACTATGTGGCTTGGATGAGTCTGTTGACGAGGAGCGAGCCTGCAATCGCTTCGCCGAGGGTGTGCTCCTGCCGCCCCGGGAAGTCAGTGCGGCAATCGGCGACGTTGGAGGGGTTGACGCCGTGGCTATCGTCGCGAGACGGTTCCATGTCAGCCGGGTAGCGGCGGCGATTGCGCTCAGGCGGTACGGCAAGGTTGACCAGCAAGTTGTCGACGGCGAGTTGCAGTTAGTCGAGGAGGCTCGGGGGCACACCACTGACCACGACGGTTTTGTGCCACCAGAGCGTCTCCACCGGCGCAACCTCGGCGACGTCTACCTGACGACCGTACTTGACGCGATGGACTCGGATGCCATCTCCGTTGCGGATGCCACCTACTTCCTGAACGCCAAGGTAGGCATGATCGACAAGCTCGAACGTGAACTGGTCGGGAGTCCTCAGTGACTGCCAGTTTCGTACTCGACTCTTCCGTGCTGATCGCCTTCGAGCGCAATCAGCCACGCGACATCTACACCAGCCTGTGGGACCGGGTCGAACAGTTACTGCGAAGTGGCGACGCCGTCGTACCGCAGGAGGCGGTAACCGAACTTGAGCACGGCACCGATGATCTGGCGGCCTGGGTGAAGTCGACCGGCGGGATGGTGGCAACGGATGCCGCCGTGATCACCGTAGTAGCCCAGATTAGCCAACGTCATCCCGACTGGGTGAGCGGCACCCAAAACGCCGCCGATCCGTTCATCATCGCAACAGCCCAAGTCCTAGGCGCGGCGGTCGTGACGAATGAGAAAGGCCGAAACGCTACAGCTGACAGCAACATGACGATTCCGCAGGTTGCTGCCGAGTTCGGAGTGAAATGCCTTCTCACCAACGACTTATTCCGGCAACTGGGTTGGCACTTCTAGG
>Ga0123354_10018105_pt1 | contig 11043 bp, 6 predicted proteins | sample TergutLab28metaG_2_FD_97872 | JGI IMG/M metagenome (GOLD analysis project Ga0123354, IMG submission 97872) | Labiotermes labralis P4 segment gut microbial communities from Petit-Saut dam, French Guiana - Lab288 P4 | ecosystem: Host-associated > Arthropoda: Insects > Digestive system > Gut ... | reverse complement strand
GCGGTCAGCGCTGCTTTCAAATCAGGCAGCGAACCGGTTATTTTTCCCGTTAAAGAGATAGCATCCGTACGCAATGGAAGTTTGAACAGCGCCGGATCGACCGTACATTTTTCTAAATTCAACTCAAAAGCGGATGTTTGCCAGACATTATAATCGGCTATGCCGGCGCTAAACGCCAATTGAAGCTGCTTTCCGTAATTCAATTCAAAATGAGGAAACGAGATTTCGGGAAATTTTCCTTTAATCTCTCCGGAACAGGTAATCATATCAGGGTAGTTGGCAAGTTCCGGATAAAAGCAGGCGAAATCGCCGGGGAACCATTTTCCGGAAGTGAAAAGTATCGAACAGGTAGCGCCGGAGAAAATCTCGTTGAGTCGTAAGCCGGTATAATCGAGAACCGCTTCTTTGATTTCGCCTTCCGAATGAGGCAGCGAAATCTGAAATTTATCAATCTGAAGTTTGTTATTTTTGTCTTTGCACTGAAACTTCAGTTGTTTCAATGCAAAACCGCTTTTTTCATTCAGCGATAAATTATTAATCGAGCTGCTCCAATCATCCGGCATATTAAAATTCAGCTTCGCGTCGAATTGTAAATTACTGACGCCAATATGATTGACGTCGAACAGATTTGGATTCTGAGCAGGCTCGGAAAGAATATCGTAACGCAACTGTCCGTCTTTTAATTGAATACGGTCAATTGCAAGTTGCAGCTTCGAGCTGTCAGCCGATTGAGTGGTGTCGGAAGCAAAAGCGTCTATTAAAAACTGGAAATTGAAAGGGGCGTCGAGGCTGTCTTTGGAGATATGCAAATCAAAGCGTTCAAGTTCTACCGAATGAATGACGAAGCGCTTACGCAAGAGTTTGAAAAAATCGAAGCGAGCGCTTAATTTCTTTGCATAAAGCAGCGTGTCGTTTTTTAAGTCCGCCGCATATATTTCTTCTAACTGCAAATTATTGAAAGGGCGAAAGCGCAGGTTTCCGATACTTATTTGGCTTTTGGTCTTTTTCATAACTTCCTGCAAAACAAGTCCCTTTATCTTTTGTTGAACAGGGGGAAGTTCTAACAGAAGATAAAGGGACAATACTAAAAAGCATAGCGCAAGTATTGACCAACTTAAGATGCGGATAAATCTCTTAATAATTTTGCCAATAAATCTACTCATATATTTTTTATAGCATACAGCGGGATGACTTTAATTTTGCCGTATTCTGCATAATTTTCGAGCGAAGTCCGATAACCGAAGAGGAGTTCTTTTTCTTTCAAAAACAGATGTAAACTCTGCATCTTCCCTTGCTTGCCTGATTTTACTTCCAATGGCATGATATCTTGTCCTCGCTGCAAAACATAATCCACTTCGGCATGCGCATTTTTTTCTTCCCGCTGCCAGTAATACAACTGCGCCATTTCGTAAGGCGAAGTCGCTTTGAGCAGTTCCAAGCCTGCATGTAATTCGGCTATATTGCCCTTGTTTACAAAATCCAAATCATTACTTATCAGAATATCGGCAAGCTGCAGACCGAGCAGCCGTTGCAAAATGCCTGTGTCAAGTAAAAGCATTTTCCTGTACTTGTTATTCATTTCCGCTCCAAGCGGCAATCCGTTTGCCGAAGTATGCGCTACCGGAATAACTAATCCTGCCATTATAAGCAATTCCACTGCCTCTCTCATCTGTTTGGAATTGTATTTTTGTTCAACGCTTGAATACACAAATTTATGTCCGGTTTGTTTTACTACACTTTGAAATGCTTCCGAAATTTGTAAACTTGGCATGCGCTTTTTGTATTTTGCAAAATCTGTCCGCAAAGAATTTATCAGATCGTCTAATACGAGCTGGCAATGATACATATCTTTTCCGGAAACATAACCGGCGACAACTTCCGGCATTCCGCCCAATATTAAAAACGTACGTAAAATCTCTATTGCTTTTTGGTGCAATACATCGTCTAAATGATTGCTGAGGTTAGAAATTTGAATTTTTTCGCGTAACATTGTAAAACCGCAAGCATCTAAAAATTCGTAAAACGAAAAGGGATACATAAATAACGAGCGAATACGTCCCACGCCAAATGAAGGCAACTCTTCAAGTGCAAATTCCAATAGGGAACCGGCAGCAATCACATGCAGTTCGGGATAATCTTCATAAAAATAGCGCAACGAAGAAATTGCAGGAAGACAAGATTGAATTTCGTCAAAAAACAACAAAGTGCGTTCCGGTATAATCGGAATTTGTTTGATTGTTGTGATTTTATCGCACAAAGACTTGGGATCTAACGTTTTTGCCGAAAGGAATATATTGCGTATTTCCTCGTCTCTTTCGAAATTGAGTTCCAGAAAATAATCAAACGTTTTACCCAGATTTTGTACTGCCGACGATTTACCGACTTGACGAGCCCCTCTCAGTAAAAGAGGCTTATGGGAAGTTTCGACTTTCCATTTTTCTAATTCTATATCTATCAGTCGATTTATATATATCCTGCCTTTTTTCATAACCTAAAATGGATCTTTTTAGTCAAAAATCAAAGGCAAAAATAATATCTATTTTGCAAAAATCCAAATCATTCTTAAAAATAACGCCGGCAAGCGATAGATTCTACCGAATCACCACCGTTGAAATAGAGTGCGGCAGACTGGTAATTGCTGCGCACTTCGCAGCAAGATAAAGATGATAATCTATTTTCGCGTCGGTAGGATTCATTACAATAACATCGACAGCGCCATCGGTATTCAAAAACGCAGTCGTCACTAAAGCATCCCTGTTGGACGAACTTATAATCCGTTTGGCGCCGGGACGGACAAACTTTGAGAATTGCCCGATATAATAATAAATATTGGTATAAATCAATTTTCCGGTTTGAGTATCTGCATGTACAGGAGCAAAACAGAAGTTGCCGACATGATTCGGTCCTCCATTCTCATCCAGCAGGACATTCCAGTCGCACCATGCAGCGGTTCCGTTATTGAAATCATTGATCATCGAAGTTCCGTATATCTCGCCCAAATCCCAATCGTCCAATTTTGCTCTGTCGTAATGTTCCACGCATCCTTCCGAATAAACGAGCGGTTTATCGGGGAAAGCTTCGTAGACGCGGCGTATATTATTGAACATCATGTTGTTTTTTGTCCATGTTTCATACCAGTGGAAAGCAATGCCCCACACATATTTGGCGGCGGCGGGATCGTTCAAAATGCCGCTTGCCCTTTCGTAAATAAGATCTCGGTTATGATCCCAAATCATCAGTTTTTTGTCAGCCATTCCGGCTTTGTGCAAGGCAGGTCCCAAAAAATTTTTGATGAAATCGCGTTCTTCCGCCGTAGTATATAAGCATGATTCCCAAGTCTGCGTTGCCAGGGGTTCATTCTGCATGGTCAAACCCCAGATGGGAATTCCTTGCGCTTCATAGGTTTGAATAAATTTGATGAAATAGTTTGCCCATACCTGACGGTATTGCGGAAGCAAATGTCCGCCATGAAGCATATTGTTATTGTCTTTCATCCATGCAGGCGGACTCCAGGGACTTACAAACAGAGGCAAAGAACCTCCCGCTCTATCGAGAACCTGTTTGATAAACGGAATACGATATTTCATATCATGACTCACGGAAAAAGTAGTCAATGCCGTGTCTTTATCGGCAATATACGTATAGCTGTCGCTGGAGAAATCGCAACTGTTTATCGACGTTCTTCCGAAAGAATAGCCAATGCCTTTCCGAGAATCAAAAAAGGCTGTCAAAAACTCCTGCTGCACTGCTTTGGGCAACTTGGCAAACGTCTCGGCGGAAGCGTCGGTCAATGCTCCTCCGATACCGATGATAGACTGAAATTTCTTGGTTGCATCCACAAACACACAAGGTTGTGTTTCAACCGGCTGTTGAGCATCCGTGAAAGATAGCGTCCCCGATTCCGAAATTCGTAAGGGAGTGCCTTTTGCAGTTGTATAAACTTTTGCCTGCTGAGCATGCACAGACAATAACGTAAACAAATAAAAAAATAAGATTGTACTGAATTCTTTTTTCATACCTATAAAATTTAAACAAAAAGATCATTATTCCCAGACAAATGTACCTGCCGCTCCGGCAGGAAGCGTTGGAGAAACCGTTTGTCCATTGGAACGAATATTAAATGTCGTACTTGAATTTGCTTTATTTAACACTATTAATACTTTTTTCCCGTCGGGCGTTTGAAAAGCCACATTCGGCAGATTGCTAACGACTGTCGATGCAATGCGGACAGAACCCGGTCGAACAAACTTGGAAGCATGAGCTGCCGCATAATAGCTTTGATTTCTTCTTACTACTTCGGTTCCGTTGATAGTGACCGCTCCCAGACAGTCGGAACAACCTCCATCCGTGTGAGGATTCATATTCGGGTCGGAAGCCAGATTCCATTCAATTGCGTTTTTGCTCCAATTGCTTGTTGCTCCAATTATCACATTCTCAATGTGCCACTGCACATCGCCGCCGAAATCGCCGCCGGAAGAAGTGTACTGTTCCGTAAAATACAGATTCTTACCGGGAAACTGGTTATGTACGGACGACATTGTACCGATTGCGCCGGCATAGAGATGAAACGCTGATCCGTCCACATTATTGTATGCATCCGGATCATTCAATATGGAAACGGCATATTCGGGATGATCCAAGTTATGATCATAAATGATAATCTTTGTCTTTATCCCATTGGCTTTGAATTGAGGAGCCAGGTAATTCTTGATGAAATCAGCTTCTTCACTGGATTCCATCAGCATGGACGGATTATTCCATGCGTTTAACGGTTCGTTTTGAGGCGTTACCGCTTCAATCGGAATGCCTGCAGCTGCCATCGTTTGAATGTATTTCACAAAATAACGGGCATATATATCGTAACAATTCGTTTTAAGTTTACCCGGCGAGTTGCCTCCGCCGTAAAGACTATTGTTGGTTTTCATCCATGCAGGGGCGCTCCAGGGCGAACCTAATATTTTAATAGCGGGGTTCAATGCCAAGATTTTCTGCAATACGGGAATCAAATCTACTTTTTCCATATCCATAGTGAAGTGTTGCAAAGCAGAATCGCCTGGAAAATCATCGTACGTAAAAGTAGAGGCGCTTAAATCGGAAGCGCCGATACTCACCCGCAAATAGCTCAAGCCGATATAAGTAGAGTCGGTCAGGAAAAGTTCTTTCAACAAGTCGTCTTTCGCCTGAGGAGAAAGTCCGTTGATAAGCGTTGCGCTTCCGCCGGTCAGCGCAAAACCAAAGCCGTCGATGGTTTGGAATTTTTGAGCGGCATCTACGTCGATGGTGGCGTTTGAATTGGTCGACGAAGTAAAATTCAGACTAATGTTCTGAGATTTGAAAAGCGCGCTTTTATCAGGCGTTGTCAGCCAAAAGGAAACATCGGTCTTCACCGAAGCGCAATAGACTTTAAGTTGTATTGTAGAATCAATTTTAGCAGAGCCATTATATGCAAAAACGGTTACCGGATAGGTTGAAACGGTTCCTATTGCAGAGGAAAACAGACAATTTACGGTTCCGCTTGCGCCATTCAATGTTAACGTTTTATTTTCGGTCGGCAATACAATAATATATGATTTAGCATTCGTGGCGGAAAGAGTCAGATTCACCCGACCGCTTCCGTCTCCGTATTGATTGGCGGCTGACGTTCCAACCACTTCCACATCAATCTTCAGGTTTGCCGGAATCGCCGGCTGAGTATCGGGTACAATATTGTTTTCCTTACCACAGGCAAGCAGCCCCCAAAAAGTTAACAAGCAAAACACTATTACTGTATGTTTCTTGTCAGTCGTCATTGAATGTTCATTTTTGGTAAACTCTTACATAATCGATTTCGTAAGTTGCCGGTAAGGCGCTTTCGTCCACTCCTTGTAATCCGCCCCAGTTTCCACCCCATGCAAGGTTGAGTTTCAGGTAGAAAGGAGCATTGAAAGGCCAAGTGTCATGGTTATTTGCATGATCGTTTGGGTATGAAAAATATTTAACGCCATTGACGTAAGCCGTAATCTCGTCTGCCGTCCATAATAAACCGTAAGTGTAAAAAATTTGTTCGGCGTTCGGAACGGAATATGTTCCGGTTTTGTTGTTTCCGGCAGCGCCGTTGTATGCTTGGCAGTGTACCGATGCTTGCGCCACGTCGGGACGATAACCCACATACTCCATAATATCAATTTCACCGTCGCCGGGCCATGTTGTGAAATTTTTAGGCATCATCCAAAATGCAGGCCATGTTCCTTTGCCTGAGGGCATTTTCAATCGCGCCTCGAAATATCCGTAAGTCCAACTCTCACTCGTATTCATGCGAATGGAAAGGACTTGACCGTTCACTTTTTTCACAATAATTTTCAGCGTTCCGTCATAAATTTGAGCGCAAGTATCTTTCCCGAGAAATCCGGGTACGTAGTTTTCCAATTCATTGTTTCCCCATCCGCCGGCTCCGGTTTCGTACCACCAGTCGGAGGAGTTGGGTAGAGCGGCGCTGCCGTTGCCGGAACGCGAATCATTAAACTCATCCTGCCAGACAAGCGAATAGCCGGATGGCACATAGCTTGTCAATTGCGTTGATTCCTGACTGACGGTGCATATTTTACTAACCGACCCTGCCGTAAAAGTCAATACGGCAGAGCGGACTGCTCCGGTGTTATTAGCCGTGACGCTTACTAAAACGTTTGCGCTTCCCATAGCGCCTGATTTTGGCGAACAACTGCACCATTCCCCGTCGGAAGAAACCGTCCAATTCGTGCTGGACGTAATTGCCACGTTTTGAGGACTGCCTGTTGATTGAATGTTAATCTCGCTCGGACTGACCGATAGATAATCTTCCGCTGCCGGAGGCGGTTCAGGAACCGAATGGTCCGTTGAACCGCATCCAAAAAACAGCAAAAATGTTATAAATAAATAATTGATATTCTTCATCATGAACGATTATTGTTCACCGTCCGGACAAAGTATAAATACCCAATCTTGCCCTTCTACAGTATCATGTACCGCTACTGCTAAAGCCGTATCCGAAAGGTAGAGGACTTCATATTCTTGCGTACCGCAATAATACCCCAGGAATGCGTTTCCGGAAAGAGTCAGTGTCGGATAAGGCGTTGCGCTTCTGTCAAGCGTATAGGTATAATTACCTCCGGTATAATCAAATATCATGTCGTCTCCTTGAATGGTATTTGAAGTAAACCCTTTACCATCAAAAGATTTTCTACCATAACCTTCGCCACTTGTTGTGATATTCAATTGACCGGACGAAGTAAAGGACATTTTCCAGTCGTAAAGCGTCCATCCTTTTCCTACCGATGCAAGGGTATTATCATACGATTTTTCACCCGGTCCGGCGCCCCACCATTCCTGATCATACGAATTAAGCGGTCCCAAACCGATGTGTCCTTTAAGATTCGCTGCAAGCGTAGGTAATGCATCCTTCACTTCCTGGAGATGCTTGTTATTGGCATCATATACCCAAGTTTTACTTCCCGTGCCGGTTAACGGATCTTCCGGAGCTTGATTAACCAATTCGAAACACCATATCGGATTATCGGAAACACGAACCAATCGAATGTTTGTGGGAGAAAAGCTCAATACTTCATACTGTGTCCCGTCTAAATCTTCAGGAGCGGTAGCATAACTGATGAATCCGTGATGTATCGTCAGGATCGTCTTACCGTTCGCTTGAGTAATATCCCAAGTAGCATCCGTTGGAGGCGTATAATTTGTTGTTACATACGAGCCTGCCGTATTTCCGTCAGGGAACAGAGCGCCTGTCGATTCATTCATAAAGGTATCTCCGTCATTATTATAGATGTATCCCCCATTGGGTTGAACGCTGTTTGGCGTAAATATCATCATATCGTTCATCATGGCAGGATCGGGACCGTTATAATCCCACCAAACCGTATTTCGATTGTTGGGATCGCGCATGGCAGTCCAAGGTCCAATAAACCACTGTTTGCCATTCAGATTAGCTTTCCCTCCGGTAAGTGCAAATTGCAAACTTGCAGGGTCATCCTTATATATTTTATCATTATCGGCAGCGATTACAATCGCCTTTTCTTTGACAATTACATCTCCATTAGGCGTATAGACAAGACATTGAGCTGTATAGGTGCCTTTTGCTACAATATACTCGTGGCTTCCGCTCAATACTTTTGTAACTCCTCCATCCCCGAAACGGATTTCGTAGGAATACGGATATTTAGCTGCATCGACGCCGATAGCTGCCGTATAGTTGTATGTCCAGGCATCGCTTCCCGGAGTTACGTCAAATGAAATTTGATCCGGAGAAATCGTATAAGATTCACCCAATTTGTATTTGTCAAATTCTTGTGGTGCACAAGCCGTCAGAATTAAAGCAACGGCAAATGTTATAATTTTTACTATCTGTTTCATATACTTATTTTTTTATTAATAAGGATTCTGTATAATTTCATAAGGCGTGCCTAATCTTGCATTGACTTCATCCAAAGGAATAGGCAGGTATTTTTTATTGTCTGCCCAAGTGCGGTTCCAGTCGACAGTACTTCCATTAGGCGATACGATAAGAAAGTTTTCCGTAAGCGTCTGAGCCGCTTCTCCCCAGCGAATCAAATCCCAATAACGGCGTCCTTCGCCTATAAATTCACGGTGACGTTCAAGCTCAATATTTGCTTGATTAGCAGGGATTGAACTGAGACCTGCACGGCTGCGCACCTGATCTAAACAAGATTGCGCCGTTATGCCCTGTTTTGCTGAAACGCCCTTAGCGCCTACCAATTCGGCATAGTTCAGCAATGTTTCGACAAAGCGGTAAATGCGCAAATTGTTGCAATAGCTCAAAGAAGGATTGCCTTCCGGCGCATAGCCTTTGCGGGCAGCGTATTTACGCAGGAAATAACCCGTATCCTGCCATCTTGGCGAATAGGTCGACAGTGGCCAATAGGTGACGGATGCTGTACGCCTTACATCGCCTGTTTCAAAAAACGGCTGTTTTCCTTCGTAACCTGTAAGATCGCCTATCACTGAAAAAAGATAGGGACGGGCAGGAGCAAATCCCCAACCTCCCGTTTCAAAAACGCCGTCGGGATCGACTAAGCCATTTGGCGAAATAAAGATAGGTAAATTTGTCCCATCGCTGTAAGGATTTCCTGCCGAAGGACCCCAATCCGATGAACTTATTCCGGTAGAGCCCATGTTGCTCTCAAAAATGCTTTCTTTGCAAAATTCGTTTTCTTGCAGCCAAATTGCAGCAAAGTCGCTCAACAATCCATATTTGCCGCTTGCGATAATCGATGCCATATTGTCGGCGACTTCATCGTATTTACTTTGATCTTTCTGATACATAACTATTTCAGCTTTCAACATATAAATAGCGGCCAGATTAGTGCGTGCAATTTCAGGCGAGGTCAGCTGCAATCCACCTGTGGCTTCAGCCGCTTTCAGATCGTCATAAATATTAGCATAAACTTCATCGGCAGTGATTTGAGGCGCTGTGAAATTTGTGGAAGCTGTTAAAAGAGCGGTAGTATAAGGAATATTCCCCCAGAATTTCCACAACCAGGTATAGAAGAAAGCACGCAAAAATAGTGTTTCCGCTTTATATTGCGGGAGTTTTCCTCCGGTTCCGCCCAACTTGTCAATATTTGCCAATGTTTCGTTGCAACGGGCAATCCCTCTGTAATACAATGCCCAAAGTCCGCCAAGATTATCGGCGGGAGTACAGGTGAATGTAGCCAGTTCCGTAAGATTTTTCTGGTCGCCCGCATCGCTACCTCCCTTAAATATGTCATCGGAGCAAAGATCAGACATTAAATAGATCTGATTGTATCCGCTTGCATAATTGTCGCGAAGCAAAATATGATAACAAGAAGCCAGATTCTGATTGACGCTTGCTTCCGTAACCGAATCGGAGCCGTAGGGCTTTGAACTTGGCGAAGCCGCCGTCAAAAAGTCATTGCCGCAGGAAGTGAATCCTATTCCTGCAAAGAAAGTACTTATAATTATAAAATATAAAAATCCATATTTTTTCATACTGTTATATATTCAAATAATTCAACAAATTAAAAAGTAATATTAGCTCCTACTGCTATCGTGCGAGATTGCGGATAAACTCCTCTATCAACGCTATGACTGCCCATTTCGATGTCGAATCCCTGGTAGCCTGTGAATGTAAGCAGATTATAGGCGGAAACATAGAAACGGAGCTTTTGAACAGCGATCTTTTGAGTCAATGATGCCGGTAAGGTATATCCTAACTGAGCTGTTTTCAAGCGGAGATAAGAGCCGTCTTTTAAATACAGGTCGGACGAGTTGTAGTTTCCATTCGGATTCGCTGCCGTCATGCGCGGGATAGTGTTTGAAGTTCCTTCGCCATGCCAGCGGTCTAATACCCAAGCCGGACGATTGGCGTTAGGAACGTCGCCGCGTTGCGCATAATCAAAAATTTGAAATCCTAAAGCGCTTTTGAAGAAGAAGTTCAAATCAAAACCTTTCCAATTGGCGCCGAGCGTAATGCCGAATGTCCAATCGGGCATTGGTTTCCCGATTTTTGTTTTGTCGTCGTCGGATATTTTTCCATCATTATTCCGATCTACAAAACGGATGTCGCCCGGTTTCGCATTGGGTTGAATGATGTTTGTCTCTCCGGTGTCGGGATTGGTCCATGTATAATTGTTAATATCATCCTGATTCTGGAATATACCGTTGGTTTTCAGACCATAAAAATAAGGATAAACTTGACCGTTTGAACCGCGCATGTATTCGCCTACGCCTGTATTCCCCTGATTTTCGATGGATGTCTGGATACCGTTGGCATTAGCATAATTTACTAATATAGTGTTCACATGGGAGGCATTCACACTGGCATTCCAGTTGAAATCTTTTGCCCTGCCTTTGTATCCGATTTCAAATTCCACGCCTTTATTCGACATAGTTCCGACATTGGCAACAGGAGCTCCTTGTCCCGTCGAAGGAGGAATAATTGCCGTTTGCAGCATACCGATGGTTTTTTTGGTAAACCAATCGAAACTGACATTCAAGGCATTCTTCAAAAACAATAAGTCAAAACCTGCATTGGTT
>Ga0123354_10018104_pt1 | contig 11043 bp, 17 predicted proteins | sample TergutLab28metaG_2_FD_97872 | JGI IMG/M metagenome (GOLD analysis project Ga0123354, IMG submission 97872) | Labiotermes labralis P4 segment gut microbial communities from Petit-Saut dam, French Guiana - Lab288 P4 | ecosystem: Host-associated > Arthropoda: Insects > Digestive system > Gut ... | reverse complement strand
GGAATAATTCGAGATCGCCTCATGCAGGAAGGCGGTTCCTGCCAGTATGCCGAAAGCGCGGGTCGCGATTTCTCTGAGGCCAGAGAGAGCACCGCCGAGTGATTGCGCGTGCTGCTCCAGGTCTTGAGATGCTTTTGCCCCTTTCCCGATATTATCGGACAGCTCTTTGAAGGCTTGAGCCGAGGCGTCCTGCGCCTTGATGACGAAATTGAGGACTTGATCGTCAGCCATTTGAAGTTACCTGCAAAGGGGTCGCGCGACCCCTTTCGATTACCTCCCGTTGATGCTGCTCTAAAGCGCGCTTGCTGGTTTGCTCTTGTTTCTGTTCCTCAGAGCAGAGAGCCTGTTCGTCACCGACGATGGTCAGGGCGTCCATAAGCTTCGCCACCTGATCCAATATCGCGCCGGACTGAGGCAGGAAGCCATTGCTGTAATGGGCGTGCATATCAAGCAGATAGCCGAGATCGTAGCCATCTTCGCGCCAGACCGCAGCCGGGCACTGATACCAGGGCTCGTCTTGAAACATCCACGGTATGAACCCGGGATCTTCCCAGGTCACAGATCCGTCAGCGTGTTCATTGCGTCGGGCGTGGCATCCCCACTCGACTTGACTGGTGCAGTCATCGCATTTTCGGCCGGGGTATAGTTCTTTTGCGATGACTCCCCGTCGGATTTTTTTTCTTCGGCCTTCGACAGGGTCGATTGTCCCATAACTTCGCGCATGATTTCCTGAGCGTCGTCCACGTCAATCCGCGCGATACAGGAGCGCCGGGCGACTTTGATCGCGGTCCGGCCAACCATATCCTCCTCCATCTCGAAGGGGATCAGATTGCCATCTTCATCGGTGAAATTCGACCAGCCGACAATGCCGAACCGGCAGGCTTCATAAGCTGACGCATTGATGCTCACGCTGATCACCGGGGTGACATTTGCGCCTTGAACGACCGACCCCTGTACCGAAAGCAAAGCGTCGCGGATGATCGCGCGCTGATTGCCGTCGAGGGGCCGGAGCATGAAGACGGTCGCGCCCTCAAGCGCCTCGCCATTCGGCCCCCGGCAGGGGTCGCGCGACAGGACGTAAGGCGTGGTGATAGCTGGCTTGATGCCCTTGATTGCCATGGTTGACTCCCCAAAAAGAACAAGGCCCCCGTCATATCAGACGTGGGCCTTACGGTTTGCAGTTAACTGCAAATCAGCACAGATTGCTCATCGCCGCGACAATTGACCGGAAAACGTGATCCTTGGCGCGCTGATCGGGCGGCAGGTCATCAAAGGGCACCATACAGGGATGTTTCTTGTTCTCTACATCCTTGACCGGGCCGTAGGTCCAGCCTTCTTTGGTCTTGTGTTCCAGCCATGAGTCGTGATTGGCGGATGGCGGAGATTTGGGATTAGCCAGACAGAACTCCACACCGAGGATTTGCGATTCCCGCTGCCATTGCGGTGCATTGTCCCATGATTTGTGCGAGAAATCGCCGAACGCCGTGCATAACGCGCGATTGGCTTCGTGGCAGACCGAGGCGATTTCTTCGGGCGTCATCATCATAGTGTCTCTCCAAAAAGGAAGGGGCGTTGATCAGACCAACGCCCCAACTATGAAGAGGTTTGAAGTTATCTGCAATCAGTCAGTCTGAGCCGTCACGCCTTTGACTGCCCACATCACAGCTTCCTCCAGTTTTGTCCTGGCGATCGAGAATTCGCGCGCCGGGCGGTAGCTCTCGAGCAATTCCATGAACGTGTCACCCAGGGCTTTGATCGAGTCAATGCGGGCCGAGGTCAGAGCATCTGGCTCGCGGTAGTTTCTCCGAAATACATCGGGCTGTGTGTCTATTACGTCTTTCATGGTCCCTCATTATGGTCAAACAGGCGATCCTTTAATAAGCGCGCCCGTTATTAAAGGCTGGCTCAGCAGAAGTGAAGCCTTACCTCGTCATCGCTCAACTCATGCGCGAAGCCGAGCCCGCCGTCATAGGTGCGCAACCCATTCCTGTCTTTATAGGTGACCTTGCTGTACTGCACGTTCGGGCCTTTGAGCCATACCGTATTGCCCGGGGTCTGGCCGAAACGACAAGAGAACTGCATCGATGTGGCATTCGCCAGAGCGTCCCACGGGTCGAAATCTCCGGGCAAGGTGATCTCAGGATCGATACCGCCGGTCGGCTCGCGCGTCGTGATCCGGACACCGTTATACCCGTCAGGCGAATTCACGTCATCGCGCGGCGTGATGGTATTGGCGATATCGAATGAGAGAGCCTGAATGGTGATATCGTTACCGGCCGCGCGAAGCATCGCCTTCTGAAACGTCGGGGGAGCTGGCGTATCATAGGTGATCGATTTCGGCAGAGATCGGCGGACCGCGGGACTGTACTGGCCGGTGAAGGTGAAAGAGAGCTTGCCGAAATCACCCGCATTCGCGGACAGAGAGAACGTCCCCTGCGAGGCCGTCATCTTATGCAACGAGCCGTCCATATACATATAGATCGTGCAGGTTTCCTGACCAACCGATACAGGCTCATAGGAGATACCGGGCGGGAACACCGAAATCCTCCAGACAGAACCGAGGGTCAAATCGCCGGTAAATGTCGGGGTGATCATTACCCCTGACGTGCCGAGCACCAGAGAAGTCCCGCCCGATGTGACCACGGTCGCGCCCATAGAACCGGAAAATCCGATCGTGACGCTGTCCGGGCCTGCCGTGCCGGAGATCGTGCCGGAGCCGATAGTCGTCGCGATACCAGTGGCGATTGACTGCAGGTCAGTCTGATTCACACGCCACGACCCGGTGATCCCGCCGATGTTCCAGTAGACTTCGTCACCTACTGCCCAGGCACCACCGAGATTAATCACGGGCTTGAGCGGGTCGGTCGCATCAACCGTCGCAGTCCCGTTCACAGAGTCAGGCGCGACCAGAACAGTCTCATTGCGCAGCAGAGTCGGCTCGTAGCCGTTCAACTCGACCACACGCAACGCCGCGACGCCCGAAGCACCTGATGCCACCACGGTGACTTGGTAATCGAGAGCCATATTGGTGGTGTTCTGTCCGGTGATCGCCCAGGATTCGACCGGATTACGCTGTTCGCCGATCTGGCGGACCGCGCCGGGAGTCGCGGCCAGATTGATCGCGACCTCGCTCATCCCACACGCACGCAAGAGCCGACCGAGCACAGGAGCATCTTCGAGGTTGCCGGAATGCTGGAAGCCATTTCCACGCAGTTCCAGTTCAAACTTCATCCCGGCAAGCTTGCGCCCGACCGTGAATGCAAGAGGCGAGAGATCGGCGCGATAATAGTCGCGCTTGAGGACTTGCGGATCCACGGTGAAGTCTGGCGCGCCAACCAGAACAGCATCAACTCCGGCGATCGGACCGGGGTCAACTCCGGGCTCACTTTCCATCTTGACCAGAACAACAGTGCGGCGGGTAAGGCGTGGGCTTTTATAGGCCATGATCGGTCTCTCTTATCGGTGAGGGGATAAACGAAAGGGGGCTTGCCGCCCCCCTCCGCTTTTGCCGTCAGATTTGCAGATAACTTCAAACCGGGGATCAGACCCCCATCGTGTTCGGCACCTCGTATTTCGCCACCACCTGGAGCGGTTGAGGCGTCGCAGCCGAGGCGGCGATTGCATTGAACGCGGCTGCGGCCGTCGCGATATTGGCCGCGCAACCCGCGAGGAAGGCCTGCACGTCAGCCTGAGACAGCGAAAACGCGGGATCCGTAGCCGCAACGACAGCGAGAGCCGGATCGATCTCAGGCTCGGGGCTCCACTGGTAAGACCCGACCTGTGACTGGTCTGCAGTGGGATCAGCCCCGACGGCAGCCGCGATCTCATTCACCGCATCCTGAATCGCGCGAACATCGGCTTTCGCGGCGATCATCGCCACGGAGCCCGTCGCGAAATCAACGGCATTGGCCCCCGATGTCGCCGTCACAGCAGTGATGACAGCAGGAATCTTCCCGGCTTCGGCCGGGGCACCGGTGAACTTGACGGCATTGAGACCGAGAGCCGTGCGGGTCGCGTTGATCCCCGCTGCGAGGGCGATCAAAGCCGCATAGACACTGGCAAGCGCTGTCGCCGTCGAGGTGGTATCGGCCGCGTTACCACCAGCCGCACCATAGGCGAGACGCGGAATAGCGGCATCGGCATAAGCCGCAGCAGCGACGCCGCCAGAACCGTCAGTCAGGGCAGCGGGAGCGATATCGGTCAACCGCAGCCGAGCGGTGTCCTGACACATCTTGCGGATGATATCGGCGAGAGAATGACGCTCCGCCACAGCCACATGGCTGAGACCAGAAAAGTGACGTCTGCCTACGTATGTAACCGGATTCATAGTGATAGTCTCCTGACTGACTGACTCAAATGGCCTGGGTCGATGCCCTGTCTTGTCGAACGGCGGGGAGATCAATCCCCGACGCGGATCAGCTTGCCACCGGGTCCGGCGATATAGCGACCACCACGGTCTCTACGCGCTTCCTGTGATGGGTCGACTTTAGGCGCGGCGGTTGTGGGGGTCGATTCGGGATTTGAAGTTACCTTCACACTCGCGACATCGTTCAATTTGCCAGCCATTGCTCACCTCCTGCGGTCTGACGCGGATCATTAGTGGAATGCCGATACCACAGAGTGACATGCACAACACCTGCACCATAGGTTTTGTACAGGCCCTGTTCTGTGCTGTCGGTTCCAGTCGGAGTGATATCGACGCAGAGCCCGGAGAGATTACGGTTCTCGCGCAACGCCCGCTCGACCGCGGTCAGGTGATCGCCGATTGTCTGCGCCATGGTCTGGTTCGGTACCTTGAGCACGTTCACCTCAATGCTCGTGGTCAGACGGCAATCGACGACCGGGTAATTCAGTTCGGTCTTCTGCTCCTGCCCGGAGGCGATATAGGCGAATGCCTTGGCTCCGCCCCAGTTCGCGGGTTCATCGCGGAAGACGCGGGAGAACTCGACCCCGTAGGGATCATTGAGCGGCAATGTCGCAGAGATCCCCTCCAGCAGTTTCTGAAGCGCGTCCAGAACCTGATCCCGCACTGATTTCGCATTGTTCATCGCGACCCTCGTTTGAAGTTATCTGCAAATCCCGATCAGGCGCCGAGACCTTCCTGCATTTTCCTGAGCATCGCCTCCATGCTGCGGTCCACAAAATAGGGGAGCCCGGCCTCAAGAGTCGTCTTGAGCTTCATCCGCGGCGGGATCACGACCTCGGTCCGCAGCACGTAAAGCGGGACCAGATCGGCTCCGACCTTGCGGACGATCAGAAGATTGCCTTTCTTCGAACGGATAACGAATGTCCGGTCCCACTCCCTCGCGGACTGTTTGATCGGTGTGCCGTCAGGATTGAGCGCGGCTGGCAAAGGTACGGTGAGGAATTGCGCGTGCTTCGGAACAATCGTGCCGCCGAATTCCTGGATGCGGGCATAAACCCGGTCTGACCCTATCGTGCCGTGGATATCTTTGAGCGTGGATCCGTAGACGCGGACACTCGCCTGAATCGATTCAAGCAGAGCGCCGGAACGGCGGGACAGAGATGATTCTGTGGTCCCGTCAGGCCAGGGATTGCCGTGGCGCTGCGCCAAGGCGCGCGCGACCACGTTCAAATAGTTGGTCAGCTCGGTCTTCAGTACCCCGCCAACCTCCCGCCATGAAACCTGAACGCGATTGCCGAATGCCAATAGCCCCTTCGACGCCTGCTGGAAACGCTCATTGCGGAACTCGAAGGAAATTGTAAAAGGCTCGGCCATTTTGCGGTTAACTCGCCGTTTAACCCTTAATCAACGTCGATATCGGGAACTCAGCGCTCGGGACGTAGCGGACATAAGGCTGGATATCGAGACCGACCTGCTGGCGACGCATCTTGAGTGCTGCGAGATCACCGGGTCGCTCGCCGCGGAACCCCGGATAATGGGTGTCAAGGAAGACGATCGCCAGCACCTCGACCGCATCGATCAGCCACTCCGGTACATTCTGATAGACCCCTTCCTTATCTGTCTCGAAACCGGCGGAATATTCGACCGACACGTAGGAATTGCTCATCTCGATATCGTGAACCGCGATCGTGCCGGTTCGGCGATCGATCACAACGCTGCCGTTACCGACGCTGCGGAGATCGGTCCCGCCACCCGAAGTGATCTCGGATACCTGCGACCCCCAGAGGATGCTCGTGGGATCGGCGGTCAGGAATCCGGCTTTGAGGCGGAGATAGGCTGCGGGCTGACTGCCCTGACGGACCATCGCGCGGATAGAGAATATGTCGAGATAGTCCTGTCGCGCGAAAGACGTCCGCAGCATCATCGATAGGGACACGGTCGCGGTCTGTAATGACGCCTGCAGAGCATTATTGATTGCAGGTGCATCATCATAAGAGAGGCGGTTGCGCAGGTTCTCTACGGTGCTGAGAATGTCCATCACACACACTCCAACCAATCCTCGACCAGCCTGCGCAGATGTGCGGCACAGGCGTCACGAGCCTCGTCGACCGTCGCGCATTGAGCAACGCTGGCAATGAGTCCGCCTGTCGTCTGGCACAGACTGGCGCAATAGCCGATTTGCGACTTGTAAATCGCAAACTCAACTCCAGGCCAGACCCAGGCAGACCAGTACTCGTCCTTTCTCTTTTTCCCCCACCAAATACTTTGATTTGTCTCCCACTTCCATTTGAGTGGCTTGATCTTGATCTCTGCCATCACGACCACTCCAATTCGACCTGAGAGAGAATGAGCGCGGCGCTGGCTTTCTCAACGAATGCCTTGGCTTCTTCAAGCGTATCGAATGAGTAGTAGGTCGAGATCACCTTCCCGTCAGGTGAGAGGCCTTCGATTCCGAACCGTCCGTCTCGCATGCGGAGAACCATGATCCAATCCCCGAATGCTTTTGTCGTCCAGCAATCCGGCTCATCGATCCATTCCAGCGGCTTGACCTTGATCGTCGGAGCAGGTCGGGTATCGAGATAGCTGCGGCCGCCCTTGTTCCACGGCTGGAAATCGATCAGGTCGGCAGGCTCAAATTCGTTCCAGTCGCCTTTGAACGTGAGCGCCCGATCATCGATGCTCACTCTCGCCGCTGGTTTCGCGTCGGGGAATCCAATCGGATAGTGGCTTGGGTCATCAACACACATAGGGTGCTTGCATTCGGGGTCGTACCATTGCGTGCCACAGAACTCGCGAAACGACCATTTGATCATCCAATACCGCATGGCATCGCGACCGGCCTGCGTTTTCGATCGCGACGAATAGACCTGCACACTGAAAATCTCGGTCGCGCGCCACAGAAATTGCAACGCGCCCGGGACCGGAGGATCAGGAATAGTCGTCGCACCCAGCCAACCGCTCTCGTAGTTCGAAATTACACCGTCGAAATCGACACACAGAATAGGCTTGCCTTTCTCCATATCACCGCTCCCCGCGCCAGATTTCCAGCGCCCGATCATACTCGCCTTGAACGTCTGCCAGGCTCATTCCGGCAGTCCACAGCTCATAATACTGATTATTAAGCCGGCCGATCTCCAGCCAATACCTGACGTGCCGGATAATCGGCCAGCGCTTGACGAGCATCACATCTCACCTCGCCAGATTTTCAGCGCGTGGTCATAGTCGTCCCTGGCGTTCATCGCATTCATTCCGAGGGACGCCCAATGGTCGTACCACCTGTTGATGCGATAGATCGCCCACCAGTACCTGATGTGACAGATCACCGGCCACCGGGAGATGTGACGCCACCTCATGCTGATGCCCCGATCTCTCTGACCTTGCCGGGTTTGGCGACACGCCGGGAGAGGTGCTCCTTTGCGGTATCGATATCGCCGCTTGTTTCGAGAGCGACCTCCGCCTCGCGCGCCGCAGCCTCAGCCGCCGCTTCTTCCGTCAGAGCCGCAAGCCGCATATGGGCAATGAGATTGTCGCCGCGCATCCCCTGATCGTAGCGCCGTTTCAGCTCGTAGGTCTGGGCGTTGAGCTGTTCAAGCGAGATTGACTCCGCCAGCTCGACCCCAAGCAAATCGCGGGCGTAATCGAGTGCGGCTTTCTTGGTGGGGAAGCACCCGGGCAGCGTCTCGGCCTGGCTGATTTCGTCATCGTCGTCATCATCGGCCGCGAGCATGAAGAGGCGATGATTGGCTTTGGAGCGCTGCTTTTTGAGGTATTTCCAGGTCTCCTCTTCAACCTCAAGCACCGCGCGATCCTGCGTGAAACGGTATTTCCCGGTCGTGTACGAAACGGCCGTCCCGATGAATCGGACTCTGGGCATCAGTTACTCCTGTGTGTCGATTTGAAGTTATCTGCAAATCTGCAAACGAAAACCGCCCCCACACTAGGCAGGGGCGGCTGCGATTAGAACCGTAAAGCGCGGGTTAGGCTCAGGCGGCCAGCCCGTTTCAATCCACGCCCGTTACGGGGCGACTACATCAGGCGGCCAGCCCAAGCGGAGAACTCAGGTTCGAGTAAACCACCATGGCATCGGCCTGCTCGACCTGAACACCGATACGCGAGGTCAGGACGATAATATAGACCCGCTCGGTGATGTCCTTGTCGAACTCCATCGAGATCTGCCGCCAGAAGCCGACGATCAGATTCATCGGGTCGCAGAAAATCCCCCTCGTATCCGGCATCAGGGCGACCGGCACCACACTGGAGCCGAACGCCATCGCAGGGACGTTGGTCATCAGTCGCTGATCACCGAGAGGCGTACCCCGGTTGGCCAGCGTGTCCTGGTACTCCGCTTCGTTGTGCACCGAGACGTAGTGTTTCATCGCGGGCCGGTTGCGCAGATACGGAGTCGGCATCGCGAACAGCCCTCGTTTGAAGGTGTTCTTGCTGATGGTGTCTCCGGCGTTGTCGGCGACGTTGCCGCGGTCGGAGCCGACCGAGAGGAATCCCGTCGCCATACGCATGAATTCCTGCTCATCCGGATCGGGATCCTGGAAAGCCGGATCAGCATTGAGGGCGAGGTCTTCGATATCACGCGCGGCATACTGCGAGATCAGCTGGATGACTGTATCCCGCAATCCGCCGGGGCCGGTATTGGACAGCTCGTTGTTGGCGGCCAGCGCCGATTCGATATTGTCCTCGACAACATCGTAAGGCAGCCGGATCTCCGCGATGGTCTCGTCAGTGTGGAGTTCGATCTGCTCGGTGGTCGGCTTGACCCGCTGATTTGGAGCCAGCGCCTTGCCGGAGCGCGCCTTTCGCAGGATGCGGCCCGCGAACAGGATGCGGTTGATCTTGCGCTGAGGCGCGCCCATCGTCACCACCCGGCACTCGCGAAGAAGCGTCGGTTGTTTGATCAGCTTGCGGATGAAAGTGTCGGCCTGCTCGGGGAGGAGCAATCCGCCGTTAGCAGTGAGATCGGCCAACGCGATGTCGGCCTTCTGGAGAAATGTCTGGTTTCGCGACATGGTGTCAGCCTCTTCTTTTACGTGGTGTAGTGATCCGGGTGAGTCGTCGTGTCCGTTAATCGTCTCAGTCGTTGAGCCAGGAGCGATCGATGCCAGTATCAATCAGTCCGCCGTAATCGCCTTCGCCTTTTTCAATCTCCTCGCGATCAGCATCAGCCTTGATCGTGGGGACCGTGGTTTTCAGTTTCTTGGCGATCTGCAGTGTGCCCGCCTCACTCTTCGAAACGCGGGTTTGGAGGTCGTCGATGTCCGTGGCGATCGATTTGAAATCGTTTTTCAGCGCCTTGATGCCGCCGGCCAAGTCGGTGACGACGCCATAGAGCTTGTCGAAATCGGCCTTGGAGATCGTGGCGACCGGTTCGGCCTCAGACTTGGATGCCTTGCTGTCCTTCTTATCGGCGTCGTCCTTGGTGTCGGTGTCGTCGGATTCATCGTCCTGCTCTTTGTCCGAATCCTTATCCGAATCCTTGTTCTTACCGTCGTCCTTGGTGGCGGAGGTCTGGCCAGCGGCGTTGGCGTCGGGCGCATCCTTCATCGTGCGGATCCGGGTCTCGCCAGGCAGGCCGGAGTCGGGAGTGCCGTCGATGTCGGAACCACTGGTCGGATCCGCCCCTTTCGATCCGCCGTTCGTTCCCATCGAAGTGGAGCCGGACGACCTGTCTTTCGCCGTTCCCTCCATGGGGAAGCGGATTACGGTTTCGTCCTGATCGATCTCCAGAATGATCTTGCCGCCCTCGGACTTGAACGCCTCCATCTTGAACGCCTGAGCCGGGATCGCCCCGACCAGAGTCTTGAGATAAGAGGCGGCATCGGTGAAGGCGGCATCAATTGCGGCGGCGATATCGCCGCTATTCTCGGACGAATAGACCGCGTCCCACACCGCATCCGTCAGCGCGTCAAGGGCATTGCTGACGCCGGGGAAAACACAACTGTCGGTAACGCGGTGAGCGAAGGACTTCGCTTCCGGTGCCTCGGGGTCGGAAGCCGTGAGACCGAGAGTTCCCTTGGCGACATGCTCAACCACAACCGCGACCGATTCATCGGCCTTGAGAATCAGACCGGACTCAACCGACTTCGCGAATGCCTCCGGCGTAACGGTTTCACCTTTGCGGGCATAAACCAGTTGTCCGTCGAGTTCGACCGCGGGAGCCGGATCGAATCCCGCATTCGCCATCCGCTTGAGAACGCGGGCCTGATCGGCGGATTTGGAGGCGACGATCGCCGCGACCCGTGCACCCGGCTGCGCTTGCCGTGCCTGTTTGAAGAGTTTCGCGAGCGAGAAATTCATGGTGGCTGCCCCCCTGGTGGCTGGGTTGGTGTCGCGTTTGACGATCTTGAACGGCTGGCGGACTGCCCCGCGATCCACCAGAGAGATCTTGGTGACCTTTACGTCGGAGAGTGCGCGTCCCGTGACTTTGAACATGGCGAGTCGTCCTTAGAGGAGAAGTGCATCAAGCAGGGAATAACGGTGCGTGTGTCCGGCTGACTCGTCGGTGACAGTGCCCCGCTTGATTGAGTGGGTGTGTCCATTGACCATGTCGGTGATGCCTTGGGTGATCTGGCCCTGGTCATCGAGCTGGACGTGGAATTCGTGGGTGTGGTCTTCGCTCTTCTGGGTCAGGCCGGATACCGCGTCTGGCAGATCGATCTCCAGAG
>Ga0123354_10018103_pt1 | contig 11044 bp, 8 predicted proteins | sample TergutLab28metaG_2_FD_97872 | JGI IMG/M metagenome (GOLD analysis project Ga0123354, IMG submission 97872) | Labiotermes labralis P4 segment gut microbial communities from Petit-Saut dam, French Guiana - Lab288 P4 | ecosystem: Host-associated > Arthropoda: Insects > Digestive system > Gut ... | reverse complement strand
TTTGGAGTATCGTCACCAAGTAAGTCTCCACCACATAGCCTTCCTTGCCCTTTGTCTTTAGTTTCGTTTCATCCGTATAGATGACAAACGCCTGATCCGTATCCTTATCGTATATGGGGGTGGCGGGTATGGACAGTTTTTGCACCGTCACGGATTCAATCTTGTAGGTTATGCCGCCCATATCCGGCCCGTAAATGCGTACCCGGCAGATATAGCGGTTCTTGTTCTTGGGGTCCGGCCTGACGGCGGAGCAAATGTAAATGGTCCCGTCGGTATTGTTTCTGAAGGAAAAATCAATTTCATGCCCCTTAACGGAGGAAACCGTGGCGTCCTGCCCGTAGGGGGTATAAGAAACGCTGTCTGAATGGGGCAGGCGTTTGGTTATTTCAAGCCCCGCCTTCAGCGCCGCCAGATAGATGGTGGTGCTCGCCTGGCAAACGCCTCCGCCGTACCCCATCTGTTCGGTACCGTTTGCGTACTCAATCGCCTCAAAAAAGTTTTTACTGTCCCTGACGCCTACGACGCCGTTAAAGGAGAAACGCTCACCGGGCTTGAGCTGCTTGCCGTTAATTCTATCGAAAGCGACGCGTATATTGTTGGTGCGGTTTTCGGTAGAAGCCCGGGCGATTTCCGTAATCGATTCGCCGCGCAGCGTCGTTAAGGCCTTCAGGTCGTCTACCGTTACAGCGGGCCATATCGGCGAGGGCACTATTTCAAATTCGGCTGTCTCCATTAAATAAACCTTTTCCAGGATGCTTTCTTTCAGCGTGATGATATCCAGCATACGGCCCGCGGTTTCCTGCTGATAGGTAAACGGGCTGTCCGCCAGCGGGTCAAACCCGACCAGCTTGGCGTCTGTGGCTTCCCGATAGACTTCCGTCTTAATGTTCAACAGAATATCGTCGATGATCGATAGGTTGGCGGGATTGGGAAATGCGGTAAAGAAATGGCGGTTATCCGTCAAAAGCGCGTCCCGTGCCGCCTTGCGCTCAAAGATATCCCCGCTGCGTCCGAGGCGCCATGCTTCCTCTAAAACATCGTGCGTTTTGACCACCATACCCAGCATATCGCCGGTCAGGGTCGCCACTATTTGCTCCCGGTACATCAAGCGGATATACCAACTGCTTTGAAAGCTGTTAATATGCTCTTGTACCGCGCGTGTGCCTTCCTCGGCCGTCAAGCCTCCCATCGGGATGCCGTCGATAAACACGCCCTGACAAAAAAGGTTGTCATAGGGGATAACCTGTGAATTGACAGAATGATAATACAGCGCCGCGCTCAGCCCGCCCGCAAACAGAAGTATCAATGTGATAATAGAAAGAATGCTTCTCTTTTTTTTCGGACGCGGCGGTTCGTTTCTGCGCGTATCGCGCGCGGGTCCGGGCACGGGTTCATGCCGCATCGTTTGCGGCGCCGCCCCGGGCGCCGGATAGCCCCGTTGGGCCGCGTTTTCCCGGCTCGCGGCCGGTGCGGCGCGCCTACCGGACACATTCGCCGGTTTATGGCCCGCATGTGTACCAACCGGCGAGGACCGTTTGTTATTTTGTTTATCAGGGCTATAGCCCTGCCGTTGCATGAATGTGCCTCCTTAATAGCCGATCCGGTTTACTCGGGGTCATCAAATACGATGTCGTCATCCGGCAGGAAGAAATCCTCCTGTATCGGCTCCGGCTCCGGTTCCGGTTCCGGCATAGACGCGAGTATTTCGGCTTTCACGCGGGGCTTCAGCTCATCCGGATCCGGCTGGCCGATGCTTCCCGTCTCCATCAGTGACACAAACTCCCTGCGTGACAGCGTTTCATGCTCAAGCAGCGCCTCGGTCAGCCAATCCAGCTGTTCCCGATGCTGGCTGATAATGCGGCGTGTTTCCTCGTAACAGCGGTTCAGCAGCGAGGATACCTCCCGGTCGATTCGCGCGGCCACATCCTCGGAGTACTCGCGGCTGCGGCCATAATCCATGCCGATAAACACTTCCTGGTCGCTGCCCAGGTAAATCGTGCCGAGTTCCTCGCTCATGCCCAGTTGCGTCACCATGCGGCGGCACAGCTCCGTGGCGTATTTTAAGTCGGAAGAGGAGCCGGTATATACATCATCCAGCGTCAGGTTTTCCGCGGCATACCCGCCCAGGTACATGGACACGCGCGCCATGAGTCCCTTGCGGCTTAACGCGTCCCGTTCTTCTGCCGGAAGGCTCAGCGTGTGGCCGGCAGCCTGCCCCCTGGGGACGATGGTTACCAAATGCACCTCATCGCAGCCCGGCAGGAAATGGCCGATAATAGCGTGCCCGCTTTCGTGTACCGCTACCAGCTTTCTGTCTTGCTCCGTTACCTTATGGCTTCTTTTTTCGGGGCCCATCTGCACCCGCGCGATGGCGTCCACCAGCAGCTGCTGGCTGATGGCTTTGGCGCGTGTACGCGCCGCCAAAATAGCCGCCTCGTTCATCACGTTTTCAAGGTCCGCGCCCGTGGCATACGGCATGCGTTTGGCGATATTGGCCAAATCCACATCCTCGCCCAACGGTTTCCCCCGGGAATGAACCTTTAAAATTTCCACACGGCCGTTATGATCCGGGAAGTTGACGGTCACCTGCCTGTCGAACCGGCCGGGGCGCAGCAGGGCGGGGTCCAGAATATCGCGGCGGTTGGTCGCCGCCATGACAATGACGCCCTCGTTGACGGAAAAACCGTCCATCTCTACCAACAGCTGGTTAAGCGTCTGCTCGCGTTCGTCATGGCCGCCGCCCAAGCCCGCCCCGCGATGACGGCCTACCGCGTCAATCTCATCGATAAAAACGATGGAGGGCGCGGCTTTTTTGGCTTGCTCAAACAAGTCGCGGACGCGGCTCGCGCCGACGCCGACAAACATTTCCACAAAATCGGAACCCGATATGGTAAAAAAGGGCGCGTCCGCCTCTCCCGCGACGGCCTTTGCCAGAAGCGTTTTTCCGGTACCCGGAGGGCCTACCAGCAGCACGCCCTTGGGAATGCGCGCGCCCATTTCCGTATAGGCACGCGGGTTGCGCAAAAAGTCCACCATTTCCTGGAGTTCCTGTTTTTCCTCATCGGCGCCCGCCACGTCCTTGAACGTCGTTTTGTTTTTAGAAGGATCTGACATGCGCGCGCGGCTCTTTCCGAAGGAAAACACACGGTTGCTTCCGCCGCTTTGCTGGCGCATGAAGAAGAAGAAAATTAAGGCGATGCCGCCGATGGCAAACAAAAACGGCAGGAAATCGATATACCAGGGGGTGATAATCGGCGCGCGGTACTCAATGGTAAAAGCCAAATCGTTCTCACTGAGCATATCAGCGGGTTTATCCAGCTCTTTTGCCCGCATACGGATGACCGTATCCGTAAAATCCAGGCCGATGGTCGTTTCAAAATCGTACGCTCTGTCCGGGAAATCGGATCGCGCGATCCGGGTGTTTTTAGTCAGGCCGACGAGGCTCAAGTTGGAAAGGCGCACCGCGACGCAGTCCACTTCACCCTTCTCTATCATACCAAGCAGATCGTTATACTCAATGCGTTTATTCTCTGCAGGCTTCAAACCGCCGTTTAAAACGACGGCGATGACGACAAATGCCGCGATGAGAACCAAATAACCTAAAAAGCCGCGGGGTGACTTTTTCAAGACGGGAATCCTCCTTGCGTGAAGTGCCTTCCGGCGAAGCATTATAGCATATTGACGGGGATATAAGCAAATTTCCGGGGAGGCGGGCGGGCGCGAAACGCACGGAAATAAAGGAAAAAACCAATGTGCCGCGCATGGAGCCGCATGGGGTAAGAAGCGAACGCAGGTTTATCTGCCCTTGCACCCGATAGTTATAAAAAGTATAATACGACCCGTCGGTTAAATAAGTGTGAACTCAGACAGAAGTGAAATAAACAAGAGGAGCAACACCATGCGTTGGAATGAATTGGGCGTATCCCCCGCCAATATTCTGCTTCCCGCGGCCCAAACGGATTTTGGGGCTTACGCGGCGCTGGCCTGTGACCAGTTTACCTCGGAGCCGGAATACTGGCAGCAGGCGGACCGGATGGTGGGGGACAAACCCTCCGCGCTTCGCCTCATGCTGCCGGAGCTGTATTTAAACGACGCCGAGGCGCGTATTCCCGCCATTCGCGCGTCCATGCGGCGATATGTGGACGAGGGCATCCTTCAAGAACGCGTGCGCAACGGTTTTGTGCTAACCGCCAGAGAAACGACGGGCGGTGTGCGGCCGGGGCTGCTTGCCGCCATTGACCTGGAGGCATACGGCTTTCAGGGCAACACCGGAGACCGGATACGCGCCACGGAGGGTACCATTGCCGACCGAATCCCGCCCCGCGCGGCTATCCGTAAGGGCGCGCCGCTGGATATGCCGCATATACTGGCATTGATAAACGATCCGGCCTTCACGGTCATCGAACCGCTTTTAGACAGGGCGGCCCGGTTGGAATGCCTGTATGATTTTGATTTGATGCTGGGCGGCGGCCATTTAAAGGGCTGGGCGGTCACCGCGCCGCAAGACCTCGCGGCTATTGAGGCGGGGCTTTACCATATCCTGCGGGAAACCGGCTTTCTATTGGCGATAGGGGACGGCAACCACTCGCTGGCGGCGGCCGGGCATGTGTGGGACAGTTTTAAGCAATCCCTCACCCCGGAAGAACGGCGCTCCCACCCGGCCAGGTTCGCGCTGGTGGAAATGACAAATGTCCATTCAAAGGCGCTGCGTTTCGAGCCGATACACCGCCTGGTAACGGGCGTCGCCCCGGATACGCTGACCGCGGAGTTGACCCGGCCTCAACAAGGCCGCCATGGCTTTACCCTCGTGACTCAAGCGGGGGATGCCCGCGTCTCCCTGCCCTGCCCCAACGCGTCGCTGCCGGTGGCAACGCTGCAAGGCTTTCTGGACGCGTGGCTGGCCGATCATCCGCAAGCCGGTATCGACTATATCCACGGTGAAGCGTCCCTGCGCATGCTGGCGGAAAAGCCCGGCGCGGCCGGTTTTCTGCTGCCCGCCATCGATAAAAACGGCTTTTTCGCCGCCCTGCAGCAAGACGGCGTCCTGCCGCGCAAAACCTTCTCCATGGGGGAGGCGCGCGAAAAACGCTATTATCTGGAGGCGAGGGCGCTCTTTTAAGCGTGCGATATTAAGCCATGTAACATGCAACCGTAATGCGTGCTATATGAATACAGTATCCATATCAGGACAGTTGGCTAGGAACAGAAAGGAAGAGGGCACATGTTTAAAAACATAGGTGGAAAAATCAAGGGGTTAGCAAAGGCTATCACATTTCTTGGAATAGTAGGTTCGTTAGTTTATGCAATCGTTATTTGGGTTCAAGCCGGCAAGCTCCGTTATGGTGGAGATGCGCTTGTTGGAACCGGTTTTTTAGTGCTAACTGTTGGCAGTTTAGCAAGTTGGATATCGTCTTTAGCGTTATATGGTTTTGGGCAGCTTATTGAAAATTCCGAAACAATCAAATCTACACTCTCATCAATTGCGCCAATAGTAAAATCCACCTCAAATGTATCAACAGGAAACCAACCCATACCCAAACCTATACCCTCATCAAACGAACCAATACCAACATCAAACATCAACTGGGATTTTTGGCGATGTAAGAAATGTTATGAAAAAAACCCTTCAGCTTCGCGTTTTTGTAAGAGTTGCGGAGAATATAGATAATGAACCAATTTTGAAGCTACAAAGCACCTTAGGGTACCGGACACCATTAGACTTGTGGAATGAACAAATCGCTTCTATACTAGCAGCATGACTCTGGAAATCTAGCGCCGAATTCGGCTTCCTTCCACTTCGCTACGTTCCAGTCAGCCGGATTCGTATCTCCATTGCCAGCAAGTTTCTCTTTCCAATGGGGGTATTTGAAATAATAATCTGGGTCACAAATCTACGTGAAATAATATGATTATCTTCACGAACTCTAATTGGGGAGGTCGCCCGAGGACTTAACCTTTTATTGAGAATAGCATAATCAAGGAAGAGGAGCGTCTTCTGAAGGTAATGTAATGGTGTATGCTTTCGACGTCAGTAAGTGTTGTTATGCGTTGGTCTATACGATTCGTTACTTTGTTTTCGCTTACTTGAGTAATATGTTCGCCTGATGTCTGATTTGTACATTAGATAGTGTATCGTTTATAGAGGACCCAATAAACCACTCTTGTCGGATGGCTCTCTTTTTGATTATATGCCCAACGTATACATATAAGCGATACCGTTTTCCTTTGCGTATTGCTCAGCATAACTGCCTTTTGTAACAGATAGCAGTACTTGATTGTAACCTTCAAACGCATCTTTACCGATGGACTTGATACTATCCGGCAGGGTGATAACGGATAAATAAATGCACCAAGCAAAAGCCTGATCACCGATGGATGTGAGGATATTCGGCAGGATGACAGCGGTTAGGCTGTGGCAACCGTAAAAAGCGTCATTACCGATTGACGTGAGGCCATCTGGTATAGTTATAGCGGTTAGGCTGTTGCACCCTCCAAAAGCCCGGTCGCCGATGGATATAAGGCTATCCGGTAGTGTCACTTCAAGCAGGTTTGTGCAATTATAGAAGGCCCAATAATGGATGTATAAAACTCCCTCAGGCAATTCATAAGTATTATTTGGTCTTGCCGTCGGATATGCGAGCAGCGTTTCCAGTTGCTTGTCAAAAAGCACACCATCTATAGAAGTGTATTCCGTATTTTCTGGCATCGTTTCAATACGTGTTAGGTTGTCACAGTCGATAAATGGATTCAATTTTATTTTTGTTACACTCTCGGGTATGACAATATCAGTTAATTTGCTGCATCCAAAAAAAGCCCCTTCGCCGATGGATGTGAGGCCATCCGGGAAGGTGATACCGTTTAGTCTACTGCACAATGCAAAAGCCCCTTCGCCGATGGACGTGAGGCCAACCGGCAGGGTGATAGCGGTTAGGCTGCTGCACCCCCCAAAAGCCACGTCGCCGATTATCGTGAGACTATCCGGCAGGGTGACAACGTTTAGGCTAGTGCAACTTTCAAAAGTCCAGTTGCCGACGGAAGTGAGGCCTTCCGGCAATGTGATACTGGACAGATTGCTACACCCCGGAAAAGCTCGGTCACCGATAGATAAAAGGCCATCTGGCAGTGTGATAGCGGTTAGGCTATTACACCGAAAAAAGCTAGGCTACCGATGGACGTTACTGCATACTTGCCTAACATATTAGGTATTATCAATTCACCGATCGGATCAACTGTATAACCTGTAATCATTGCTTCGCCGTCACATATAATATACTTTAACTGACTACCGGCATCTGTCTTTTCCTCCTCGGCTGCACCTACCGCCATGAATGACATCAGGAACAGCATGAGTAACCCTGTTATTAAGATAAAAATAGTTCTTCGCATATAATTCTTACTCCCGTTAATCACAAAAATATATCGCCTTGACACCATGCCCCATCTTACCACAAACATTATATGGCTGTCACCCGCATATAGGCATAAGTCGTTAAGGATTGGGTCACCTCACGCTTAATAAAAAATGGGGAACGCTTGCATATATCAGGATGTATCGTATCGGCCTCAGCTTACATATTCCCCGCGTAGACATACTTTAAATGGCGTTCGGCTAAACGCTGTAGTTTAATAATGCTCTCTCGCGCAGTCGGCAGCCTGTCTATGTACCGGTAACGCGGGAAGAACCGCGATAAATGCAGCGGAATATGCTCGTCAACCGAAGCTAACCATTCAGCTATCGCGCCGATATGCGCCTCGTTTTCACCGGGCAGCACCAGCGTGGTGACCTCCACATGACAGCGGGCGGCGGCCAAAGCGATGGTGTCCTTTACCGTGTCCAGCCGCCCGCCGAGCCCGTGGTAGAAGGCGTCCGTGAAGCCCTTCAAGTCGATATTCATCGCGTCCATGAAGGGCAGCAGCGTTTCCAGCGGTTCCCGGTTAATCAAGCCATTGGTAACCATCACGTTGAATAGGCCCGCCCGGCGGATGAGACGGGCGCAGTCGTAAATATACTCAAAGTTGACGGACGGCTCATTATAGGTGTAGGCCGCCCCGATATTACCTTGGGGTACGGCTTGACAAGCCATTTTAGTAAGCGTCTCCGGCGGCAGCGTCCGGGCGTCTTCCGTAAAAGGGGCGCGGGATATCGTATGGTTTTGACAGAAGGGGCAGTGCATATTGCACCCGAAACCGCCAACGGACAAAATGGTTGTGCCGGGGCGGAAACGGTACAGGGGCTTTTTTTCAATAGGATCCAAGGCCAGCGCGGAAACCCTCGCGTAGGACAGCGCAGTCAGCCTGCCGCCCCGGTTGCCCCTTACCCCGCAAAGGCCTGTAAACCCGTCTTGCAGGACACAGGCATGCGGGCACAGCAGGCAAACGGCGTCCCCACCGGGCGCGGCTCGGGCGAACAGCGCCTCGCGGTCATTCATGGCGGACGACTTCAAAGCGCTTCAGCGTCACTGTCTCCCGTTCGGAAATGCCCGCCTTCCCGCGCGCGATGGCTATCTGTTCGGCCACCGTATCCACGCCCTCTAAATTCGGCAGCAGCAAGCCGCGCTTGGATCCGGAGGATACAATAACGCCGTAGCGTAATACATCCAAGGCTTCCGGTCCTGCAATGGCCTGCGCCGGGCCCAGTACGTCCACTTTATATACCAGTAAGGGCAGTTCCTCGGGCGTCACCGGCTCAAAACGGTGGTCATGAAGGCCGGCGGAAACGGCGTTTTCATTAATTTCCGCGGCGATGCTGCCGGTTACGGGCGTAATGGTACCGATGCAGCCGCGCAGCCTGCCGCCAATGCTCAGCGACACGAACACGCCCGCTTTGCGGCCCGTCATTTCCGAGGGCAGACCCTTTGGAAGCGGCAGCTTGCCGCCCGTCAATACCGCATGTTCCAGTGACTGCCGGGCCAGGGCGCGGTACGGGTCCTCCGCCGCGCGCTTTGCTTGCGCCTCGCGTAACATCGCGGCCTGATGGCCGTTTAGGAAGCGGCGTTCCGCGTTGGGTTCGCCCGGCGTGAAGGCCGCCATGGCGTAGCCCACGCCGAAGGGGCCCTCATACGCCAGCAGGCGTGCCTGTGTGTTTCTTCCGTCCATGCAGCCTGCCAGCATCACGGCGGGTGAATAGCCGCATTCGGCGGCACCTTCGCGCAGCGCGGGGGACAGATTCATTAGGGATAAAAAGTCCGCCCCGGCAAACGCGTCCGTCACGGCCCGGTCGAATAACGCGCCCTCCGCGGCATACCCGTACGGCCCGTCCTCGGTAAGTTTATGCGACAGATCGCCGCTGGCCACAAGCACGGCTGTACGCCCCGTCACCTGTACGGCTTCTTGTATGCACATCCCCATGCGGTAATGCCGGGAGACGCCCATGCCCGAGGGGGACAGGCGCACCGCGCGGTAGTTTTTAAAGCGGCGGTTAATATACCACATGGCAACCATACAGCCGTGATCCAACCGGGCGTCTCTTTCGCCTTCCCCTCCGGCGGCGATACCGGCTTTCCCCGCGCATGAGGCGATGGCGTCGGCCAGTTCCCGGTCATAAAGCGTGTCAAAACGCGTGTCCGGCGCGCCGAAAGCGCTCATGTCGCCCGTGGCGCCCTTGCCGGGGGACAGATGAAAATAATCCGCGTAAACAGTGCTGTGCGGGGTAATAAAAATGAGCGTCGCGGGCTCCAGCGCGGCAATCTGCCGCGCGATGGCGTCATACGCCTCCAGCACGGCGGGAATGCTGCGTTCCCGGCCCTTACCCACCGTGGGGATGGCCAGGGGCGGATGGGCCATAAAGTAAGCGGCCAAAAGCGGCATAGAAGCTCCCTCCCGTGACGTTTTACATACCGCGTTAATCAGTCGATATCATAACCGGGGTAAATAGCCGTCGCCCGCAAAGCGTTCGCGCCGAAGAAGGCCGCCATTCGCTGCTGCGCGGGGCTGCGGCGCAGGACGAACGCGTTAACGTGCATGACGCCCGCGCCGCGCATCATCTCCAAGGTGCGGTTAACCAGCGCCCGCCCCAACCCGATACGGCGGTATTGCGGCAGGACATACAGCCCGCCGATAAAGGCCGTCTGCCCGTCCCCCGCGGCGAGTATCTCACCGGTAGGCATCCCGTTTTTATACGCCGCCATCGCCAAAAATCGCTGGGAGCTGCCGTAAGCCGCCAGCATGCCCCAGGATATGGACGCGACGCGGTAAGCGTTCATGCGCATCAAAAAAGCGTTTTGCTCCAAATCGTTGCCAAGCGGCACGCCGCCGAACTCAAAGCTCATGGGGAGTTTGGCCGGCCTTTCCGGAGAGGAAAGCTCCACCAAATCTTCCGCGTCGTTCATCTTCAAGCCGTTATGCCTGCAAAAATCAATCATGACCGCGTCTTTTATGTCTACTGAGGTATACACGCGCGCCTTTTGACCCGGGAACTGCGCCCGCATGCCCGCCGCGCGGGCCAGCAGCGCGCCCAAAAGCATATGCCGGGCATCGGGCTGCGCGTCAATTTGAAAGTAAATGTTAACGGGGCGCTCCTGGAAGATATGCGGCTGATACAATAGCATGGCAAACCCGACGCCGCAGTCGTTTCCGCGTTCATCGGACGCGAAAAAAACGTTTTCGGCGGGTATCCCCTGGTATGGCGCCTGAGGGTGGTAAACCAGCATGGAAGGCGCTCATCCTCTCTGCGCAACAAAAAACGCCTGCGCCGGGCGCGGCTCCATTGTAACAAAGTAAGGCCAATCACGCAACGGCTGATTGACAGCACGAGCAGAGAAGTAGTACAGTACGCTTACGACGCCCGGGGCGGCTGACTCGAAGCGCCGCCGGTGGCGGAAAAAGCGAGAAGAATACGGGGCGCGAAACGAGCGATGGCAGCGGCAGCGTACCGGTGCGACGATTGAGCAACCGGGACGCCAACAGGTAAGTCGAGTACCTTGACAACCGCATTGGACACGCTCAACCCGTTTCGGTACAGAGGGTATGTCTACGACGAGGAGACCGGGCTTTATTGCCTGAGGAGCAGGTACTACAACCCCGAGTGGGGCAGGTTTATTAATGC